>SWCG01002893.1_pt2 | contig 46739 bp, 38 predicted proteins | sample 4690071 | NCBI WGS metagenome assembly SWCG01 (sample SAMN10267281, study PRJNA491770) | bioreactor metagenome | isolation source: DHS bioreactor inoculated with subseafloor sediment | place: Japan: off Shimokita Peninsula | collected 2012-10 | reverse complement strand
AGATGAAGATATACTTAAATTCTTACACTTTTATCTGCACAAAAATGAACTATTAATTCGTGATTAAGGTTTTCAAACCATAAAACTCTCTTCACTGGTTCTTATTGCATTCAATTTGAATTTTATTTTTCTTTTTATTACTGTCTTTAGGGATACTAAATTGAAATATTTCCAAATGGTTAATCCGTTCTTTCGTAGACGAATTTAGGAACTGCTTCCTGGAAGGGATCGAATGTTTCCAGGTTTTTAATTAGGGTGGATTTCATACTAACACCTGAATGTAAGGATGATGGTAATCTTAATATCCTTTTAAGGTCAATGGAGACCTTGGCATCCACTAAAGTCAGATTTAGGGATGCTATACCTTTAACCAGTCTGGCATACCTCATTGGCCCTATTTCTTTTCGGAATAATCCCCATTGATCATTGGTTAATAATTCCCGGTGCTTAATCACTGCTTTCTTTATATCCCTACTCACATCATCAATTTCAGTGTCCAGGTTTACTGCAAAAAGAGCCTGTTTCACCCGTTCGGTGAATACCTGAGGATAGGCAAAGGGGATGGTGAAGTGTTCCAGTTTGTATTTCATCCCGTGGCTGGAGTATTCACTTCGTGGCACTTCAGAACCCACTATATATTTAACGACTTGGCTACGTACATCACTACCCATACCCATCACTCCATCATCCAGCACTCGGATGTGATAACCTCGGCCAGAGTAAACCACACGAATATCAGAAAGACCCAGATCACCTTTTAAGGTGTCTATCAGTCCATGGACGATGTCCTTGGCCTGATTCAAACATATCTCACAGACATTTTCACATCCGCATGTTCTTATAGGTATGTCCTTGGCATCAACATCAAAGACCAGCTCTGCCTTTATCCATCCATCCCTGCGCCGAGGTTTCTGATAAAATGCCACTGAAGAGTAGGCAGCAAAGGGTGTGCGGTATCGCATGAACTTTCTTAGATAATCTTGATTCTGGAATACACGATAACGGTCATTGGGCCCTCTGCCCATATGGTCAAATCCAAATTCCCTCTGGGCTAGAGTGTTCAGAATGAAATCTGGTATATCTTTTACATTCCATTCTTCCCGGTAGTACTTGCGGCGTTCATTGGGGGTGGCTGGTTTTAGATCCACAGTAAATCAGACCTCCTCTGAACTATCATCATTAGATTTGCCGCTTTTCTCTGGAACCATACTTTCATCTTCTATATTCTCTGCACAGTTAACCGTATTAGAATTTTTACCTTCAACTGGTACATTAGAATGTTCATTAACTGTGCCTGAATCAGTAGAATTAGAATCTTCCTGATTCAAATTCCGTACTTCCCATATCATCCGGTTATAATAACTCAGAGGATTTCCTATCTTTTTACAGGTATCATCAGGTCGACAAAGATGGGGTAGGTGCAGCTTGATCTTCTCACAACTCATAGGGGTGTACCAGGTGGTTTCACCTTCGTGTTCCATTTTCAGGGTAGAGTGCATTCCGAAACCAAGTTTGGCATTGATATTAACCTTTTCCTGGGGCTGGTCATCGAATAATGGAGGAACACATCGTTGGGCAGCCTCGTAGATCAATGGCAGGACCTCGTTTTCAGTGATCTCCAGTTGGGGGTCCTGATCAGATACTCGCTTGGAGATGTTCATTCGGAAAACATCCGGGTAAAGTCGGGCATAGGATACAAATGGAGTCATGAATAGTACAATGGCATCATTCCTTCCCCCTGATTTTATTCCTTCCAATGCTTTCTTCGCGCAGGGTGGGAATGCCAGATGGTTCAGTGGTCCGGATTTCATGGGTCCGCCACCACCCCGACCAGTTCCATAACCATAGTGTTGCATTTGTTCGGCCAGTACCTCAGCCACCTCATCGGCCAGTTCAAGGAGTACAGGGTTGGGTTCCACCATGATACGAGCCTTTTCATGGACTTGTTTAATGTAATCCTCGGTTTCCTGCATGATCATCTTAACCATGATTAGTTCCTTCAGTTCATCACCAATCAACAACTGGTACATGCTGTTGGGATTCCGGTGATTTATCCGAGGGCCAAATCGATCAATGAAATCCTCACGTTCCAGGATTAATTCCCCTTTATCCAGCACCAGGTCAGTTAGACGTATCTTACGAGTACCTAATAATTCCTGGAAAAATGTCCAGTGAACCCTATCACCTTTAATTAACATTTGCAGAGCTTCATCTACTATTAATCTTCTTTCCTCAGTATGTAGTTTTCCCAGTCTCTCCTGAATCAAATCTCCCTGGGCTTCAACCATGACCCGGGTTTCCCGTGAGTTGGGTCCAAATTTAACTCCAATAGCCTGGCATAAAAGATAGAATGAGATAATATCATAACGAGTTATGGCCTGATCAGATAGAAATGAATATCTCCGGATGTTAAATTCCCGGTCATGTTTTTTCTTTATATACCATTCCATCCTTTTAAGGGCCAGTTCCAAATAGTTAGAGGGTATTTCCTTATCATCCGTAATTTCCTGGGAAGGGTTACGAGTAACTATTCTTCTAAGTTCAGGGATATCTTGGGATATGCCTTCAAAGCTACCCAGTTCCCTTACTATGTCTTTTCCCTCAGGTGATAGTGGGTTTAAAAAAGAGATGGAAACCATAGTTTAACTGTTGTATATCCGCTTAAAAAAATTTATTGATGAGCTATTCAGATAATTGATATACTACTGGACTTAATTAACTTATTATATCTTTCTCAAATCTTTCCAATAATCGGTTTAATGATGATTTTAAGACCATTTGGTTTTTGTTGATTATTGGAGGGGGATTGATCAAATGGATAAATCTTATATAGAAATTAGATAAAAAAAGATATTATTGTTTATCATTAACTCCAAGTGAGTTTTTACCCTATGATGGTTAATAAATATTTAAAAATAGATATCTAAGTCCAGATAAGGAATATCATTCTCAACAAGGTTATTATAGGAGGAATATCATTGAATAAAGATTCGAGTAAATTATTTATCACCTGCGCCCTACCCTACGCCAATGGCCCCTGCCATCTGGGACATCTGCGTTCCACTTACATACCGGCTGATATCTATGCCCGTTACCATCGGATGAAAGGTACTGATGTACTGTTTGTGTGTGCCACTGATGAACACGGAACACCAATAGCTGTTCAGGCAGAAAAGGAAGGAATATCTCCCATGGATATTGCCACTCGTAATTACGAGTTGATCCGTAAGGATCTGGAATTATCAGATATTTCATTTGATAACTTCTCCAGAACCACTGATCCACTTCATTATGAGATCTCTCAGAACTTCTTTTTGGATCTCTACCAGAAGAACTGTATTTATCCCAAGACCATCCAGCAGCTATACTGTGGTGATTGTGACCGGTTCCTCCCGGACCGTTACGTGGAGGGAACCTGCCCCCATTGTAGTGGAGAAGGTGCCCGTGGTGATCATTGCGAGACCTGTGGCCGGCACCTGGAACCAGTGCAGCTGATGGAACCAAAATGTCTAATCTGCCAGTCAAACCCGGAGATTAGGGAGTCCAATCAGTACTATTTCCGTTTAAGCCATTTCCAGGAACAATTAAAGGAATGTATTCAGGATAACCCTGAATTACCCGCCAATGTCCGTAATTATACAATGCAATGGATTAATGAGGGATTGAAGGATTGGATTTTAACCCGGGATATGGATTGGGGTATACCAGTACCCCTGGATGATGCTGAGGGTAAGATCATCTATGTGTGGGGTGAAGCATTCCTGGGTTACATTTCATCAGCAGCACAGTGGGCCCGCCGTGAAAACACTCCATGGGAGCCTTACTGGGATGACCGGGCAGTGCACTTCATTGGAAAAGACATCATCTACCACCACAGCATATTCTGGCAAGCCATGCTCATGGCTTACGGCTGTAAATTACCCTACAACATCGTAGCCGGGGAATACCTGTCCCTTGAGGGCCTTAAAATGTCAACCAGTAAGAACTGGGTGATCTGGGCAGCTGATTTTATGGAGAAATTCGACTCTGATTTATTGAGGTACTACCTGGTGGCCAATGCACCCCTCACCAGGGACACTGACTTTTCATGGGATGACTTCCAGAGGAGAGTCAATGATGAACTGGCCGATGTGGTGGGGAATTTCCTACACCGTACCTTCTCCTTCACCCACCGTTTCTTCCAGGGCGAAATACCCCAGCCGGGTTCCTTCAATGACTATGATCAGGAAGTTAAAGACGAGATAATAGCCACCCCGAAGAGGGTTGGTGAATATATAGAGAGCTTTGATTTCCGGGAAGGTCTGAAGGAGATAATAAAACTGGCCAAACTGGGAAACAAATACTTCAATGACCAGGAACCATGGAAAACTGTTAAAGAAGAAGGAGATCGGTCAGCTACTACTCTTTATCTGTGTAATCAGCTGGCAAAAGTGATCAGTGTTATTATAAGTCCCTACCTCCCAGTTAAAGCTGGTGAGATGAGAGAAATTCTTGGTTTAAGTCATGATAAAAATGATATTCTGAAATGGGAAGATTCCACCCAATTCATACCAGCCGGTACTTCCCTACTTAAAGCTAAACCATTATTTGCTAAAATTGATGATGAAACTATTGAAAAAGAGAAAAATGCACTTTATACAAATTTAGAGGAGACAGAAACTATGGATAATCTAATCAGTATTGAAGATTTCGCTAAACTAGATTTACGTGTTGGTAAAATTATAGGCGCAGAGAAAGTTAAAGGCTCTGAAAAGTTACTGAAGTTAATGGTGGATGTTAAGGACAAACAGTTACAGGTTGTAGCCGGTTTAGCCACTAAATATTCATCAGAGGCTTTGCTCAATCAGAAGGTTATCATCCTGGTTAACCTTAAACCTGCCAAGCTCTTCGGAATAAAGTCTGAGGGTATGGTGCTGGCTGCTGGGGATAGTTCCTGTATTCTAACAGCTCCTGATGCCGGTGTAGGTGAAGGCATAAGATAGTTAGGTAAAATTTAATAATGAAACTGGAATGATGAGAAATAGAATTATTGGAAGGGTGGAGTAATAGGATAATAAAAAGATACCAAAACCCTTATTCCATCATAACCGGGCTAAAAAAATATACACACTTTAACGAAGGAATACAATGAACGAATCGGTACTCATTGGAAAATCAGAACGTTTTCTGGACCAGATAAAGAGGAATGATATTTCATTAAGTGATATTGAAAGCCCGGAAAAGTTCCTCACACTTTACAATTATTTAAAACAGAACATGGATACTCTGCAGGATATGCGGGAAACCATGGAAATTAAAGGTTACACTGCCCCCTATCGTTCTATAAACAAGTACGGCCGCCCACTAACCGGTGAAACCAAAGCTGAAGATATGTATGATGTCAGCCGTCACACCCAGTACTTCCGGATGAATGCTGCTGCTAAAAAGAACATTCTGGATCGTGTTAAATCTGCCATGAGCTCCCATCGTATTGCCATTGGACACTTGGAGGAGTTCGCAACCTTAGAATGCACTTGCTGCCAACGGAAATATAAGGGTCATGAAATAGCCCTCATTAAGTTGAACAAATGTCAATGTGGGGGGAGTTTGAAATTACATGTGAACACCGAGGGAGTTTATCGCCTTGAAATCATTCCCTTCCTTCCCCTCTCAGGGGATTACATGGTTAAACTCTCAGAACTGAGTCCCAGGAGTCGACAGGCTTTTCGTAGTATTGTTCGGATTTTAAAACAGGAAAAAAGGGGAATTGTTAAAACTGTGTCCCTGGTGATCAAGGTTATGGAAGATGGTCGATGGGTAAGGAAGAGAGTTACCATTGATGCCCAGGATGAAGCTAACTATGAAAAGGAGATTCGCAGTCAGTATGGTTCCAATGCCCGTATCGAGATGATGCAGTTTCATCGGAAGAAACCTTCCATTATCAACGACAAACAGGTGCAAACCGCACTTTCACTGGGGTATGTTAAGTACGCAGAAACCCAGATACTCCAGTTTTTACCAGCTTTACTGGAAAAATCTCTCCATGATTTCGGGAAAGTGAAAGAATACCAGGAATCCCTGGAAGTCGCCGAGAGAAAAGCCAATAAGTATGATGATGGTGATGATCAGGACGACCTTAAGAAGTTCTTCTTAAAAAAGGAACTAAAAGAAAAGGATATTGTGGATGAAGAGGGGAATCTCAATGAAACCATCCAACAAGACCTGAAAAATAAAGAATTGATTGAAAAAAATCTTTTCCAGGAAATCCCCCGTATATACATTTTGTGGGATCTCTTACGCTATTACTTAACCACTTCCTACGATCGTAGGAATAAACATTCGGGGCCATTCCCTTACCTCCGCCCGGGTTTGGATTCAAATCAGATCAAAGCTTTTCAGGACTTTAAAAAGGATGTAGTGGAAATCATACAGGAGCACCTCTGTGAGAAGATAGGATTTATACCTGGCATGGGCAAAGTTTTATTCAGTAAATTCTCAGTTGAAAAGAAGATGAAAGGTCTTCACTTGCAAATGGGATCGGCCCTGGGTGCCGCCATAGTTGCCATTGAAGGAAATTTAACCGTTGAGGAAACTGCTGAATTATTCTCCATTACCCCGAAAGCAGTTCAAAAGGAGAAGGAAACCCTTGAAACACTTCAAAAACCTGCTAGCTCCAAGGCAAGGCAGTTTATGGCCATGATGAAGAAGTAGGTAGCCTATAGGGAAAGTGATGGGGTATTTGCAGTGGTTAGATTTGTGTAAAATGGAATTAAAAAGATTTGTAAATAATAAGAAGGTTGAAAATTCGTTATGTAGAGAAAAATTTAATGAATTAACCTCTTAAGATAAGATATGTGAATTAAATTTAGTGTCAAACAAATATATCAAAATTATTTCTGAGGGTGGTTACTGTGGCCAATGAAATATATGTGAACAAACCATTATCATTCAGCCGTATCATGGAACTCCTGGACCAGTACCCTGATCTGAAGAAGATAAGCTGTCCCCCCAGTTTATATTCGCGAATTTCTCCAAAGTATCTTGAGGCCCTGAATGAACTGGGAGTGACTGTTGTATCAGTGGAAAAGAAAGGACGTCCAAAAAAATATAATGAAAATGATACACAGAGAATTCAACATCTATTAAAAACAGGTACTTCTCCACGGGAAATTTCAGAAACCATTGGAATACCCCTAAAAACAGTTTATTATCTTAAAGATTCCCCCCTTAAACGTGGGCGAAAGATGAAATACAACACCCAGAAAGTTAAAAAAGTTAAAAATCTTTATACAGATGGAGTTCCAGCTAAGGACATATCCAGAGACTTGAAAATCCCCCTTAGAACTGTTTACTCCCTTCTGAAACGGTGATAAAAAATGGAACCTAACCTTATACTTCCCTACCAAAACCTGTTTTTAACCTCGGCCATCTGCGCCCTGGTGGCCTTTTTGGTAACCTTCCTGAGTATGCCCCGTCTTATTAAAAAACTGAAAGACGCAGATATAGTTGGAAGAGATATTCACAAACCATCCAAACCCGCAGTGGCAGAAATGGGTGGTATTGGTATCCTTTTTGGATTCATCATCGGAATATTCCTGGGTATCTATTTCTATCCTGAACTTCAATTCCAGCTCACCATCACCTTACTGGTAATCCTCCTGGTGGGAATAGTGGGGATGGTAGATGATCTGGTTATGTTATCATCCAAGGAAAAACTCATACTACTCTGGCTGGCAGGCTTACCACTCATATGGATTGCACCACCCAACGTGGACCTAATTTACATTTTAATGGTTCCAATCGCGGTTTCCATCGCAGCTAACCTAACCAACATGCTAGCTGGATTAAATGGAATTGAATCAGGTTTAGGTGCCATTGCCATGACATCCCTAAGTATTGCCTGCATCATCATGGGCAAGTACGATGTAGCGGTAATCAGCATGTGCATGTTAGGAGCATTACTGGCCTTCCTTTACTACAACCGCCATCCATCCAATGTATTCCCAGGAGATGTGGGAACACTGATCATCGGAGCTACAATTGTGGTTGTGGCCTTTATTGGTAGGGTGAGGATCATTGCCCTTATCGTACTAATACCCAATATAATAGATATGATCCTTAAGCTATACAGTGCTGGTGTAATGGAAAGACAACAACACCAACCCACACAAGTGGGGGTAGATGGAAAACTGATGGCCCCTGAAACCGGCTTTAACTCCCTTATACGGTGGATATTAAAACGTCCCATGGAAGAAAAAAATGTGGTAATAATTGTGTGGCTCATTGGAATATTCTTCGGAGCGGTAGGAATAATACTGGCTTATATTTTAAAAGCCAGGATGTTTTAATTAACCCATATTTATTTATCTTTATTTTCATACCAATATAACAAAATTTTGTTATACTGATATAACAATAAATTATATTAATCTGTATATCCAAGAAAAAATCTTATTAATACTACAAAAATGGAGCATATATTATATACACTACGTATCTTTAAAATTTTTCTAAAAAGGAATTTATAAAATTAAAAAAAGATATTTAGGGTCTTAGATTTTTCTTGTTGAAAGAAGGATTTTTCTTCTTGTTTTTTATATTTAATGAGCTCATTGATAACTAGTTTCGTAAAATACAATTTAATTTTAACCTTATAAGAATAATTGGGCTTCTAAACCGTTAAATTTAAAAATTAATGCTTACATATATTATTTTGGTGAAAACAATGAAGCATTGTTTAAATTACAGTAAAGAAGACCCAAACTATATCTTGTTAGAGAAAATATTTAAAATTATCGGTTCTCGAAAATCACGAACAATAATCGCTTCTAAAGGTGTTAAAAACGTCAATATGATGATTTTATCAATCAAAATAATATTTACTGCTATTTTCTTCAATACAACAATTGAATTTGTTGTTTCTGAACTTAAAAGAGATAAAAAGTTGCAGAAATTCTTCAAAATAAATGAAGTGCCCAGCGCACTTCAAATTTCAGAATTCATGTCACGATTCCAACCGGATACATTCGTTAAAATTACAAACAGCATATTAATGCAAACTAAACCAATTAAAAGACGTGGAAAACTAACATTTATTGTTGATGCCACGCCTGTGGATTTAGATTACAATACTAAACGTAAACATCGCTCCAAAAAATACCTAAAAAAACAAAATCTAAAATGGAGCTACGCATCCTCCTATGGTTTCTACATAGGATTTAAAGCCACCATAGTCATAGAACACAAATCTGCAATACCTGTTGCCATTTTAATCCACAGTGGAGCACCACACCACACCAAAATATTCAACGAAATAATGGAAAACCTCCGTAAAAGGCGAATAATCAGGAAAAAAGATATCATAATATTCGACAGAGGATATTACAAATACGAAAACTACCAAATCGGCATATCCAAATACAAAATCGTTCCTTTAATTTTCCCAAAGGAAAAATTCAAGCTACAAAAACTTAAAGACAAATTAACCTACCCATTACGCGTATTCAAAAATAAAAAGACAGAAAACCAAGCTAAAAAACTATACGAAACATTAACCAAGACTTTAATCCAAAAAATAGAAAATTGGAAGCGATACAAACCTATACGTGGAAAAATAGAGGATTTCTTTAAATTATGCAAATCAGGACTAGGATTAAAAAAAATACACAAATATACACCAAAATCAGCTGAAAAAACCACTATATTAATTGTATTTTTAGCAGGGCTAATCACAACACTAGGCTACAACTCCAAAACAGCCCTACAAAAGCTTTCAGAATCATGAAAATCTAAGACCCTAAAAGATATTTAGGAGATTAATCGCCGTAGATAGATTTTAAAAGTGCTAAAGCAGCTTTTTCAATGTTCACATCTTCTAAATCTTTAATTATATCCATTGATTTACGCAGATAATCAGAACCTTCTTCTGTTTCACCCAATAAAAATAATGCAGTGCCAATCATCAATTTAGATATGGCCTGTCCTTTCATATCCCCTATTTTTTGATATGAATTCAAAGATCTTTTAAAAAACTCCAAAGATTTTTTTGTTTTTTCGTCTTTTAGAGATAAGTCCCCCATGATGAGAAGTATAGCGCCCTCACCATTCTCATCACCAATACTATGAGCCATTTCATAAGCTTCCTCTAACTGAGCCATCGGGTTTCTAAATTCCTGATACGTGCTGTATACAGCAGATTCATCCAGAAGGCTGATGATATCATCAAGTTTTATTCCAATATTTACATAATCAATAGAATAATCCACATCAACATCAGGAGATAGAAATGATTCATCATCAGAACCAAGTTTTCCCTTATCTACCCCATCTTCATTTATTTGAAGATATTCACCATATTTTTTAATTTTATCTGTAACTTCTGCCTTTAATGGCATATTCAAAGATAAACAAAGTTTTAAAGACCTATTATAATAATCAAGGGCATTTGGAATATCATCAGCGCCAATGTAAACATCACCAATTAAATCTAAAATGATTGCTTCATCTTCAGCAAACCCCAACTCATGATAAATAATCACAGATTTTTCTAAAAATCCTAATGCATCATTTATATCTCCATTCTCGTATTGAAGGGTTGCAATATCTACCATTAAACTGGCTTCGGCTTCCTGATATTCCCATAGTTGCTCTAGAAGCTCTTTCAGGGAAGTACTGTAGTCCTTTTCACCACTAAAAATTCCCATTTAATTCCCCACCATTGGATAAATGATCACAGGATCTCCCCTTTACCTAAAACCAGACCTTGATCAGTGATTTCATACTCAACAGTTCCTATAAAACCTAAATTGGATTTATATGTCATATAATTACCATCAAACATTATGAGATTATCAACTATTGACTTAAGGGTTTTTTCCGTGCGTTCATCAGTAACTCCTTCAGTATACGTAACAATGACTGTTGCCCCGGCTTCCTTTAACCTGCGCAGATATGTCTTCAAAAACCGGATAACCATTGGTTCGGGATTAAAGGCAAATAATGAGGTTAATGAGTCAAAAACAGAACGAAATTCGTTTGATTTTTTAAATACAAAACGAGTCCCCAGGCCAATTTTAACCATTAAATCTGTGGGGTCATTGATTTTGGACAAAGTATAGGTACTAGTATTTTCAATGGGAACTCCAGTAAGTGAAGATATTGAGTCAATAACATAAAGAAGCTCTTCATCCATGAAACTTTGTAAAAACCATCCGAAATCTATCATGTTTTGTTGTATTTGTTTCATCCCCTCATCAGCCGTAACATAAAGGCACGGTTCATTAATACTCATCCCATGATAAGCAAACTGATAACAAAAAATGGATTTACCCACCTTTGGTGGTCCGTATATTAAAGTGGTGGTATTCTCCGGGAAACCATCCGTAAATCCTGCAGATGCCAAAAAGTCATCCAATCCAGGTATGCCTGATTCACTACTCATCTTATCACACTTTCTTAAAGTACTCAAGTCGTTAAAGAGATTATTTGCCCTTAACGGTTTATTAACTATTTAATCATCATTACCATCAATAACAATTCCCCTTCCAGTTATTTGGTAATGAGCTTCCTTTCTACCTATACCTTTCATGGCTTCAATAGTTATTTTTTCACCATTTAATCTAATGATATTGTCGACCATTGATTTAATAAGTATCTCTGTTCTTGGATCAGATGAACCTTCAGTGTAGGTGATTACAGCAGTGGCCCCTGCTTCCTTTAACCGTAAAATGTAGGTCTTTAAGACTCTTACTATCAACATTTCATTGTTTGATTCTAAAATGGTGGTTAAAGAATCTATAACTCCCCTTAACCTAGGGTTTTTTTGGGATATAGAACGTGCTCCGCTGGTTACCTTAACCAATATATCAGTAGGGTTTCGGACGGAAACGGACTGATACCAGTCATATGCGGCTGATTCATCATCATTGGAAGCAGCATCAACAACATATAACATTTTATTTTCCAGATATTCATCTAAAACCAGTTCCATGTCCTTAAAATTTTGTGAAATTTCATTTATCCCCATATCTGTAGTCAGGTAAAGGCACGGTTCATCCTGTGTTAACCCATAGTAAGCAAAACCATGACAAAAATTGGATTTGCCCACCTCTGGAGGGCCATAAATAAGGGTGACTGTATTCTCGGGGATTCCTCCTAACCCCAAACTAAGATCATCTCCAGCCGTGGTCAGACTATCAAATCCAGTTATTCCAGAAGCAATACGAACGATCATAAAGTCACCTATACAATATTTCTAAAAGAGCATCCAGTGCTTCTTCAATTCCTTCATTACGCATTAAACTCACAGGAATTATGGGTATGTTCTGGCCCATATTCATAACCTTTCTTATCTCTTCTGGTGAAAGTGAATCCGGGAGATCCTGTTTATTAGCCACTATAACACGAGGTATGGCCTCAGCTTTACATTTTTTCATCATTTCCTTGGCCCGGGGGAATGTCTTGGGGGCAGTGGAGTCAACCAGTATAAATGCTCCCACAGCCTCTTTGGATAATACATCCAGTATGAGGTCGAAACGTTCCTGCCCCGGTGTTCCGAAAACATCGGCAGTAAAACCTTTATATTCCATGTGGCCAATATCCATGGCAATAGTGGTGGGAACCTGACCCAGGGCCATTCGATCTACAGAAACAGAATCTGTGGTGATATTTTTAACAAAACTTGATTTACCGGCATTAAATGGTCCAGTGACCAGGATTTTTGGAATGAATATCTTCACTCCACCAGGACGTTGAATATTAAAAAGAACCATATTATCCGATGGTGTCACCCAAGAAGCTCCGGTAACCATGAAGCCCTGTCCAATAATAACCCTTTCTTCAATGGTGTTAAGGTTAATTAAACAGTCCATGGAGTTCTTGATTTTTTCAATCAAATCCTCCTCATAATCCCACTCCGTAAATATATAGAGTAAAATAGTGTCCTGCTCTTTAGCAAATTGGTTCCATTTATTTATGATACGAATTGTCTCTTCATCATCCATATAATCGATGAGCGTTGAAAGATTATTTATAACTCCTAAACCATCAGGAACATCGGCGATAGCCTTTAGAACAACTTCTTCAATTTGGGAGTAATCTTCTATCCCATATTTACCAGTTACTGGAGCTCCAATGAAATAAGAGCTGCCATCTACAAAGAATGCCTTTCCCTCATTCATACTCTTTTCAAGATCCCATCCGAATTTCTCAAATTCATAAATTATAGAACTAGGTTCAGTAACGTTGGTGAATATAAACCCCTGATCTCCCTCCTCCAGTCTGCCCTGGAGGGTTTGATAACCAAAAGCCTCGCATTCAACTCCTGGATCGGCATAGAATAACACCGATGATCCGGGAGGTACCCCACCTCCCAGAAAATCATCCAATTTGGGAATGTGAGTTTTTTTCATCTACATCCCACCCATGATCTGGATTACTTCCTGGGCAATTGACTCCATTTCAAAGAATATCAATCCCAATTGGGCTTCTGTTTCTGTTAAGGCAGTCAATATGGCCTTTTGACCTGCTGGAATTAAAATTATTGTTCCTTTTTCTGTTTTAACTGATATTTGACTAACTGCACCGGTAGTCATCTGGCCAGACGCGGCTTCTGCGGCTCCCATAATGGTGGAACACAATGCAGAGAAAATTCTAGCATCAACATCCGGAGGGGTTCGGGAGTTAATTAACAGTCCTTCTTTGGAAACTATACCACATGCCTTTATCTGCCCCACCTGCATAAGGGTTGTTAAGACATCATCCAGTTCTTCCTTTTTAGTTTTAGCCATTTATTTCCCCCATATTGTTTCGGCTCTAACTCTAGTTAGGCCGTACAATTTAAATCACGAATTGTTTATTTATAGTTATATTAAACTCAAAAATATTCATTCCCACACCATCCCGGTATGAACAATCATCACCACCCCTGAATAAATATCATTTTCATTTTGGATCCAGTTACTAAAATCCTATTAATAATTTGTTCTTCAATTGGTTTTATATTTTCTAATATGAATTAATAATTGACATGGAGTTACACCTAATAAAGTTTGGATATATCAATTTGGTAATATTAGTGTATAGTCTAATTTCTAAATTGTGAAATACTACCCAAAATAGGTTATTAACAATTTTATAGATGGAAGTTATTTTTATTTCTAATTGTAAAAAATGGATAAATCAGTCCCAATGAACATCTGCAGTGGTGAATACATATTTATCAGAAAATGCAGGATTATAGAGTTTATTTGTAATATTTTCTGTATTGAATGATTCAGTTATCATTTTCCGAGCATTAAAATTGATCCGATCACCCAAACGGTTCCTATCTGTTTTTCCAGTGACTGATGGTGATGATGCATGTATTCGTAGTTGAATCTTGGTTTTCTGATATCCCTGATGAAATCCCTGGTTTAAGTAGCTGACCCCAGTAATTTTAACTCCTGAAGAATGGAGTAGTTTCGGGTGTTCAGTGGAATAATTTTGGAAAGACTCATGAGGATACACAGCTAAACTGTCAGAAATTGCACCTTGTAATGCCCCGGTTCGTGCTGCACTCATGGCCTGATTGAGTTCATTAGCATTGGTTAAGCCCATAACAAAAGGGATTAAAAACACAATGCTTACCCCCATAATCATTAAAAATTCAATAGGGAGCTGACCTTTAACATCCATATGTTTAACACCAAATCCAACTTTAACCGACTATAATTAAACACTAACAATAATCAAATTTTAATTAATAGGGAGATGTTTATCCATGGTCTCAACCATGAAAGTATACTGATTAATGGTGGATTGAAATGATAAACCTGATAAAGATTAACCAATTCCGAATATTACCACCATATTTCTGCATTCTTCCTTGACATTTCGAATAATGTAAGTTCTATTGGGCAACATAGTAACTTTCGACTGATTGGAGTTATAGTTAGATATCTTTTTTTGAAAGGAATATGAATGAGCATTCCAACCCCCAACTTCCACCATAACACCAGATTGATTAACATAGACTTGGTAATAAGACCCTTTAATATCCAAAGGCATTTGGATCTCCACTTCATGACCTTCGCCTCCCGAATAAGTTTCTTCAATGGCCGAAGCAACTTTTTCAGAAATGGATCGGGCTTGTACCATTTCTTCAGCCTTTCCCACAGTTTCTAACCGACCCTCAGCAAGGCTTAAGATGCTGACTAATATGACCAAGAGGAGGAACATGGAGATCACAAAATCGATGCTAACTGTTGCTATCTGATCACCAGTAATAGTTGAACCCATAAACTTATTAATATCATACTCTTATTAATACTTATCCCATGACTTATCCCACGTAGTGTGGGAAGGGGGTTCATATGAAAGAAAATCAGAAGATAGAAAAAAGAGAAAATAAGTCAGTTATACTGGTAAAATTTGAAAACAATGAGAAATTTGAAAACAATGGATTTAAAGAAATTAATCCAGAAATCAAAGGAAAAAAAGAGTTAAAAAAAGTGATGGAAGCTATGGGAATATGGTTTTATATTATGGAATCTGAGTTTTATGATACAGTTACTGTTGAAATGGATGAAAAACCATTGCCAGTAATAAAACAATTCAGGCAAACTCCAACTACGGCCATTAAAAGAATAATTCCCCTTGATTCTGTGGTATCATCAGCTAGTGATGAGTTGATTACCACCATCCTAGAACTAGCATCAGTGAAAATAAATAAAGAAGAATCTTTCACACTAAGATTAAGTTCGAATGGAAGCAAATTAAGGGGTATAAAATTCCCAGAAAAAATCACCAGCAGAATATGCACGGAATTATGTAATGGATTAAAACTCCAATATCATGATAACCTCCGATATCATGATGAAAACACAAATTGGATAATCCAGATCGAAGAATTGGGCGAAAACAAAGGAATTTCAATTTGTAGGCCTGATGAGATTCTGATGAAATAGATATTTGATTCAATTCCGCATATCTTGAATATGCGGTTTTTTATTTTTTTAGATTTCTTTAAAAACCAAAACACAATCTTCAATCAAAATTAAAAAATAATACTTTTTCATTTTAAAACCATTGAATTAAGCAAATTTTATGTACATCTCTACTCGATCTATTACAAGGGAATTATGTATAAAATATTACATTTCATTGGAGGGGTTTACAAGTTCGATCTCCTGAAAGAGCATGTGGAAGATGTGGGAGGGTTATTAATCCAGGAAAGATATTTCCATAAGAGCAGAGGATCTTATTTTTTATCAGAAGAGATTCAAGTAATCTTCATCGTGCCACCCAATGAAGTGTCCAGTATTGAATTATTGGCCAAAGAAATAAAGGGAGAAATTCGTGAATTGGAAATCGATGAACCCTTGAAAGTGATCTAATGACTTCACTGAACATTTACAACATCCTGTGTAAAGCTGGGGGCTGGATTACCCCTGATTTTATTAGGATGTCAAAACTATACCATTCAGATAATACATACACCTCAATAAGAGATAACCCCTACATAAATGGAAATTCAGGACCTATTGATGATAATCAACATCCTGATAATCTGGAACAATGTTTAAATTTGATGCTTTCCCTTAAAGTCATAGAAAAAAAGAAAAAAAACGATAAAATTGAGTATCGTATAAGATAATCTAATTAAAAATGGTATAATTTATTATATAAATATTAATTTTAGACTTAAAATATTTTTAAACGTTAAACCATAGAATTTACAACACTAATATTAAAAATAAAGTTAATAAACTAAAATTTCAAGAAAAAAAGTGAAGAGAATGATCAAAGGAGAAACCATTATTTTCATGGGTATTGCCGCTGTAATTCTCGGTATACTGCTTATCTTTATTGGTGCTGCTTTCCTATCCTCAGGTAAAACTGAAGATGATGGTGATAAGGTAAGTACCGGTGGTGTGATTTTAATCGGACCCATACCTATAGTCTTCGGCAATGATAAAAACATGGTTTCCATTGCAGTACTGGGTGCAATTATCATTATGGTATTAGCCTACATCTTCTTCTACCGGGGCAGTCCCTGAAGATTTTAAAATAAACAATTAAAGAATGTTTTTAGAAAGATTAAAAATTTATAAAAAGATTTACAGACATTGGGAAAAAATTCCCAGTAATTAAGGATTCCATGGAAAATGGATAGTCTACCTATTGATTCACAATAATCCCTTTTATGGTGAAAATAATCCCTTTTATGGTGAAAATACATGGATTACACTTCAATCTACAATAAAAGAAATTTAATTCTCTTACCTGCAATAGCTGCTTTTATCATAGCCCTAATCCCCTCCCTAAAATATCAGTGGCCTCTGGGATGGGATATTATATACCATATTCACTATGCCCAGGTTTACGCCCATAACGGATTCACATTGGCCACCCCACTTTTAAACGCACCTGTCGGTCAAAAAATAGGATATCCTCCTCTTTTCCATTTCCTGATCGCTACCATTGGTACTGGCCTGGGAATTGACTTTTTCCAGGTAGCCCGATTCCTGCAATCCATACTAGCCGCATCCATTGTTTTATCAGTTTCTTATGTATCCTACAAATTTTACGGATCCCTGGCAGGATTAGGTGCTGGTTTTCTAATGTTATCCAGCATGCTGGTGGAGCGTATGATCCTAGCCCTACCTGAAAACCTGGCTCTTGTCTTCCTCCCCCTAGCAGTTTACTTCTACTACCGTTCCTTTAAGGATAATCATCTTAAAATAGCAATAATAGGGGGAATATTATTTTTATTGGTTATGGCCACTCACCAGGCAGCTACACTGTGCCTGATACTGGTAATTATCAGCATCACTCTAATGGAATTAATTGTTTACCGGAACCTTAAAGCCTTGGGAAACTTTATATCCTTTTTCATTATTCCCCTAGTTCTAGGGATAGTAGGGATTATTGGCCTCCAGGTCATAGCACCCCAGATTGTGGGAAGTTTATGGCAGCAGGGAATAACTGCCATTATTGGTATGAGCACATCTTTACCTACTAATCGTCCCCTTGGAATTTACAGTTATCTGGGCAACCTGGGAATTATGGTGCTGGTATTTGCAATTATTGGAGGTTTATTTGCGGTGAAAAGACACCAACGTAAAGACTACGTGATTATGAGCTGGATAATTTCCATGATCTTTTTAAGCAACGCTTACTGGTTTGGTGTCAATGTCATCTCCTATCGGGTGCTTATTTACCTACTGATCCCCCTATCTATATTGGGAGGATACGGAATACACATCACATATAATAAACTTAAAGAAAACAGGCATTTTTCATCAAAAAATATGCTAACAACATTTTTTGTAATCATACTTGCACTTCCCATGCTAAGCGCGGTGCTGACAGTTACTGATCTAGATATTGCAGTATACAATGCGAAAAATGAGTTCGGAACTGTGCAGATAGCCCCTCCATCTGATTCAGAAATTGATCTGGCCAATTGGTTCAATGAAAACGGGAATAAAAGTCGCTCCCTGGTGATCTCTAACCAGTTCACAGGGATGTTCCTGGTATCTAAAGCAGGTATGCCTATGAATTATGGTTTTGAGCATTATTCACTTAAAAATCATACTGATACATCATTATTGAGATTAAAAGAGATAAATGTTGGATATCTGGTTTACGATAAGAATCTAGTATTACCTTCAGAAGATAAGAATATACCAATCTATATCCGTAGTATTAACTCGGAGTTTTTCTCATTATATTACTTCAGCAAAAATATTACCACCCATTTTGATGAAATCAAACCAGATTATGCAACCAAGGTATATGAAAATGATAATTTCATTGTATGCACCATAGATTATTAATCATGGGAGATAGTTACTGGTATTAAGGAACCCTCAATCATTAAATATATTGAAAATTACCCAAACATAATATGTGATGAGTATGAATTATATAACATAAAAAACTAAGTTAAATAATCTTTTTAATAATTGTAAAGTGATTCTATGAAAGTTTCTGTTGTTATCCCCGCTCTAAATGAAGAAGGAATTGTGGGCAAAACTGTCCGAACAGTACCCATCAAAAAACTAAATGATATTGGACTTGAAACCGAAATAGTAGTTGTGGATAATGCATCTACTGATAATACCTCTAAAGAAGCTTCTGAAGCTGGAGCGAGGGTTGTTTTAGAAACCAATCGAGGCTATGGTAATGCTTACCTTCGCGGTTTTAAGGAAGCCACAGGCGATATAATGGTAATGGGGGATGCAGATGGAACTTATCCCTTTGATGAAATGGTTGAATTTATTCAACCAATTTTAAAGGGTGATGCAGAGTTCGTAATGGGATCAAGATTAAAGGGAGATATACGTCCCGGTGCAATGCCTGCCCTTCACAAATACATTGGTAACCCCTTTCTCACCTGGGTTTTAAACATCCTTTTCCAAACTGGAATTTCCGATGCCCACTGTGGTATGCGGGCCATGACCAGAGAAGCTTGGAATAAAATGAACTTAAAAACAACAGGTATGGAATTTGCTTCGGAAATGGTAATAGAAGCATCCCGCCAAAAATTAAGGATTGCTGAAATCCCTATTACCTATTATCCTCGTGAAGGTGAATCAAAACTCAGTTCATTTTCAGATGGATGGAGACATCTACGTTTTATGATGCTCTACAGGCCGGGACCATTCCTATTAATACCCGGAGTTATTGCTCTTATTTTTGGAGCTGCTCTAACCCTGCTAGTATGGTTCCAGGGAATATCAAGAATGCATTCCCTGATTCTGGGTGGTATTTTGTTGTTAACTGGATATCAGTTACTCCTTTCATGGCTTTACTTCGGAGCCTTTGGTGCTGCCTACGGTTATTCCAGTAGCTCGGGAATTAAGAAGAAATTGATGAGTTACCACTCATTAGAGAAAGAACTGCTTTTAGGAGTCATCTTTCTGTTAGGAGGAATAATTCTTGGACTTTATGTCATTTCCAACTGGAGCACTGGAGGATTTGGTGCACTATACCAGGTGCAAACCACAGTGGTGGCCATGATCCTCTCACTACTGGGGATCCAGACCATTTTTTCAGGAATGTTCTTAAGTTTACTGTTGTTAAATAAAGGGGATTAACTATCACCCTTATTTTTTCGAGATAACAGAAATTTTATAATTATTTAATTCATTTGTTTAAATCAGAATAAACTAACTGTCAAGATAAATAATTATTATAACAATTATTTCTGGAGTATTCAACATGAAGATTGCTTATGTCTACGATGCAGCCTATCCATGGGTTAAAGGAGGTGCTGAAAAAAGGATATATGATCTAGCTCTTAGAATGGTTCAACGGGGGCATGAGGTGCACTGCTATTCATGGGGATGGTGGTGGGCTGAAGAAGAAAAGGAGGATATTATCTTTGATGGCATTCACATGCACGGGGTAGGTGAACCTAAAGAACTTTACACCGATAACCGTAGATCAATTAGTGAAGCCATATTATTCTCGGTTAGATTAATACCCAAACTCTGGAAAGAAAATTTTGATGTTGTGGACTGTCAAGGTTTTCCTTTCTTCTCCTGTTTTCCCGCTAAATTTCATTCTATCATGGGTAAATCATTTTTAATTATCACTGCCCTGGAGATCTGGGGTGATTACTGGTATACTTACCTAGGATTCATGGGATTTTTTGGTAAAGCCTTGGAAAAGATAATTTACCGTCTCAGCGATCACATAATCTGCATATCCCCTAAAACTGAAAAGAACCTTCAAGATATTAGAAGAATTAACAGATCAATGGTAATTCCGCCGGGCATCAATTTCAAGGAGATAGAACAGGTCCCCCCTAAAAATGAGGAATGGGATTTGATCTTCGCAGGCAGACTTATAAAGGAAAAACGAGTAGATTTACTAATTCGCAGTCTTTCCAACGTTAAAAAAAGCAATCCCGACATAAACTGCCTGATAGTTGGTGATGGTCCTGAAATGGAAAACCTCAAAGGGTTGGCCCGGGACCTGGATCTTTTAAGCAATTTAAAATTTATGGGATTCCTGGAAAATGTTTCAGATCTGTTTGGTTTCATGAAGGCTGCTAAGGTTTTGGTGCTTCCCTCAGAGAGGGAAGGTTTTGGCATGGTTGTAGTAGAAGCCAATGCATGTGGCCTTCCAGTGGTGGTTGTGGAAGGCACAATGAACGCTGCTGTTGATCTGGTACAGGAAGGGGTCAATGGATTTATAACACCCTCCCTTAAAAAAGATATGGAACTTCAAATAAATCAAGCCTTAAAAGAAAGGGATAAACTAAAGACAAAATGTATTGAGTCTGCCAGAAGATATGACTGGAATGAGATTGTGTCCAATCTAGAATGTTATTATCAAAAATCTCTAAATGAGTAAATTAAAGACTTTAGTAAAAAATTGTATTGAGGACTATTATGAAGATACTGCAAACTCCAATCAGGTTTTATCCATTCATTGGAGGGGTTGAAAATTATGTTTATTATCTTTCCCAAGAATTGGTAAAAAAAGGACATCAAATAAGGGTTTTATGTGCTAATGAACCCCAATCAATACCGGAAGAACTAGTTGAGGGCATAGGGGTAAAGAGGATTAATTACATTGGGAAAATAGCTAACACTAATATAACACCAGGGTTACCATGTGCAATAAGTAAAGAAAATTTTGATATTATCCACACTCACATCCCCACTCCCTGGAGTGCTGACTGGAGTTATATGGCATCTAAATTTAAAGATAAACCATTGGTAGTTACTTATCATAATGATATCATTGGAAATGGGGCAGCCCACCATATAGCTAAATTATACAATAATACTGCCCTAAAATTATTATTAAACCATGCAGCAAAAATTATCATCACCCAACCTGATTATTTGCAGTCCTCACCCTATTTAAAGAAATATGAGGATAAAATTGAAGTAATACCCAACGGAGTGGATGTGAATAAATTCAAACCCATGAGTTCGACCAAGGAAGCTAATTCTTTATTTTTCCTAAGTCTTTTAGATGAATTCCACCAGTATAAAGGTTTAGATTATTTATTAAAAGCTTTAGAAATTGTTAAAGGAGAAGTAAATGATGTTAAATTGGTAGTGGGTGGAAAGGGAAAATTACTTGATTATTACAAAAAAATGGCAAATAATCTCGGGCTAGAAAATAATGTGGAATTCCATGGATTTATTCCCCACGAAAAAATAGTAGAATATTATAATAAATGTAGTGTCTTTGTTCTTCCATCCATTTCATCAAAACAGGAAGGTTTTGGAATTGTCGCCCTTGAGGCCCTCTCATGTGAAACTCCAGTAATAAGTACGGATATTGTAGGGGTTTCCGATGATTTAAAGGAGGTTAAAGCGGGAATAATAATTCCACCCAGGGATGTGGAGAAATTAGCACAATCCATTATCGAACTGTTAACCAACCCTGAATTGTCTGAAAAAATGGGAGTAAATGGAAGAAAACTGGTTAAAGAAAAATATACCTGGTTAAAAATTGCTGAAAAGGCTGAAAATCTTTATGAAAAGGTGCTTTAATGAAGATTTGTTTAATATCAAATTTATATCCTCCCAATGTATTGGGCGGTGCTGAAGTAAGTGTGAAAAAAGTTTCAGAAGAATTAGTTAAAAAAGGGCACGAAGTAATTGTCATTACCACCCCTTTCAGTGAAAATGATGTGGAAACTATAAATGGCGTGAAAATTTACCAGGTAAAACCACTAAATATTTACCATATTTATGATCATCCTAATCAATCCATGTTAATTAAACCATTATGGCATATAATTGATTTATGGAATCCTTATGATGAAAGAATCATAAAAAATATATTAAAAACAGAAAACCCCGACATTGTTCATATTCATAACTTCAAAGGAGTATCTCTTTCTTCATTTTCGCCTGCTAAAAGTTTAGGGATTCCCCTGGTTTTCACTGCCCATGACTATTCTCTGATTTGCATGAGGGCCAATTTACTAAATAGTTCTGGAGAAATCTGCCAAACCCCATCGGCACTATGTAAGATTTACAACCAGGTTCAAAAACATCTGGCTAAGAACAAAGTGGACTTATTAATATCACCTTCACAATTCGTCATAAATAAATTAAAATCAAATGGCCTCTTTAAAGATGTTAAATCTAAAAAAATCCCCCTAGGAATTGAATTAGATAATAAAGAAAAATTTGAAAAAAAATACTCAACTACTAATATACTCTATGTGGGCAATTTAGGTGAACATAAAGGTGTGCATGTACTCTTAAATGCCTTTAAAAAGATTAATAATATGAATATACGCCTGGATATTGTTGGGAAAGGATTATGTAGTGAAAAATTAAAGTTAATGTCACAAAATGATAATCGAATTAAATTCCATGATTTCCTTGAGGGAAAAGAACTTCTAAAAATGTATGTACATTCTAATTTAACTGTGGTGCCATCTATATGGTACGATAACTCACCAATGGTTATTTATGAAAGTTTCAGCTACGGAACGCCTGTAATTGGTAGTAAAATTGGAGGAATTCCCGAGCTAATTGAAGATGGATTTAATGGTTACCTGTTTGAAGCAGGTAATGTGAATGAACTCCAGCAACTGTTAGAAACTTTAATTGATTCACCGGAAACCCTGGAAAAATTAGAACAAGGAACATACGAATCTGTGCAAAAGTATACCATGGAAAAGCACATTGAACAGCTAGAAAAAGAATATCAAAAACTTGCTAAATAAGAGGATCCCCATGATTACAGAGATGATAAAGAAGGTACGTGAGAGTGATGTAAATAAATTGATTTTTACATTGTTCTGTTTACTTATTGCAACTGATCTGAGTATATTTTTGAATATACCTATCCTACGAGAAGTTTTGGGAGTTGCTTTTTTCAGTACAGTACCCGGACTTTTAATTTTATCCATATTCCAATTGCATAAAATAAAATTCCTTAAAAAAATAGTATTGACCCTGGCATTGAGCATAGCCTTTCTAATGTTTCTTGGGTTAGGCATAAACTTCATATACCTGGCAAATATCAAACCATTCTCATTAGTTCCACTCTTAGTCTCATTAAATTTGACTATGATAGGCTTAATGTTGATTTCATTAAAGAAAAATAAAGATCTTGCCTTCCATCAATTGTTTAACTGGGAGATGAACTTTGAGAATAAATCAATTTCCCTGGCAATTTTTCCTATTATGTTACCAGTCTTAGCTATCATTGGAACCTTCTTAATGAATAAAATGGAATATAACATTATAATATTGATAATGTTGTTTTTAATCCCATTTTACATGGTTTTTCTCCTAATTTTTAAAAATAAAACACATCCATCCACTTATCCCCTGGCAATATGGTTAATAAGTCTGTCATTGCTTTTACTCAATGGATTAACATCAAATCATATTTTTGGAATTGATGTCCATCATGAATATACCGTATTTAACATCACCTTTTCACAGGCATTCTGGGACGTGGTAAACAATGCCAGCAACGCCTACTACCTCTGTACCAGCATAACAATTCTCCCCACAATATACGCTGTTTTAAGCAATATAAACGGAGAATATATATTCAAGATAATTTATGCATTTATTGGTTCATTAGTTCCTTTAGTAGCTTACCTTACCTTCAATAAATATTTTAAAAATGATAAGGCATTTTTAGCAGCGTTACTTATAGTATTCCAAAATTTCTTCATACTTTCCCTGGGATGTACACGCCAGTTAGTGGCACTTCTGTTCTTCTTTTTGGCTGTTTTCATCCTGTTTGATGAGGAAATGTCCGATAAATGTAGGAAGATATTGCTGATCCTTTCAATATGGACCGTGATAATCTCCCACTATTCCACTGCATACGTGGCTTTGGCTCTGTTACTACCCATAATATTATTACCTTTCTTGAAGAGTATGATGTCCTATTTAAAAAATATTAAAAACAAAAGGATCAATTTCAAAAATTTTGATATTATGGTGCTGATTTTTGCATTTATGCTGGTATGGTACGGTGTTTTTGCAGGAATACAAGTGGATGCAGGTTCGGGATCCGTGGAACAGATCAGCAGCAGCACTGCCTCGGGAATTACTGCTGACTCCCGGGATGCCTCTGTACTGGCTATCTTTGGCATTGGTGTGAAATCCATCCCTAACCTGATGAGTATAATTGCCAATGATCTAATATTTTTAGCTATTTTCATTGGGTTACTGGGAATTACTATAAAATTCAAATATTACCGTGAGAAAATGGATTTTGGCTTTATCTTAGGAATATATCTGTTCATATTGTTACTGATTATGTTCATCATTGTGCCTATGGTATCTAAGCTATTTGGTGCTCCCCGCATATTCCTGCAAAGTTTAATATTTTTGGCCCCGGCCTTTATCATAGGCATGGATGAAGTTGCCAATTTACTTAGAAAGGTTAATTTAAGTTATGTATTATTATTTGTGCTCTTAGTATCCCTCTTTTCATGTAGTACGTATCTGCAGTACTATTTCTATGGAACACCATATTCTCCCCACTACGATAGCAATGGGAAACTTCGTGGTGAATACTTTATATACGATCAGGAGATAACTGGAGCCCAATGGTTAAACAATTCTAAAATAGACCAGAAAATATATACTGATGGTATTGGGCATCAAAGGTTGATGTTAGGGGGTATCCAATTTAATAATATCAGTCAGCAGTTATTTTTGGATAATAAAACTATTCCCAAGGGTTATATCTATGAATGGAATGTGAATATTAAAAAGGGTATTGTGTACACTCAGCTGGAAGAAGAAGAAAATATAACTAATTTCCGTAACTTATTTACAGGGAAATTTATCATTTACGATAACGGTTATTCCAGAATATGGGAATGATAACATGAGTCCAGAATCATCCCGCATAGTTTTTATTCACAACACTGCCATGTGGTATCGTAGGCCTTTTTTCAGCCTATTATCAGAAATTTACCCTATTAAATTTATTTTCACCCATTTAGATGTTTCTAAAGAGATATATGATGTGGAAATAGATGATAAAATTGACGGAATGAAAAATGTAGATTACATCATATTGAAAAATTATTTAAGCATTGCTTTTGGGGTTATTAAAGAATCATTAGGAGATTATGATATAATCGTTGGAGGTAGCTGGGACAGTCTCCCGGAGATAATAGAAACCACCCTTTATTTTGTCATTGCAAAATTGAGGAAAAAGAAATTTGTATTATGGACTGAAGATTGGAACTGGAACATCAAAACTACCAAACGGAAACTGGTGAAATTTTTTGCCCGGATCATTGTTAAAAATTCTGATGCCATCATCCTCCCGGGAACCAAACAAAAAGAATGTGTTATGTATTTAGGGGCTTCCCCCTCCAAAGTATTTTTAATGCCCAATGCCAGTAATATTTCACAGACCCCAACTGAAAGTCCCGATAAAATCGTGAAATTAAAAAGTTCCCCTAATATGGTAAATACAAGTAATTTACGTGACCAATATCCTTCTTTTAAAGATAAAAAAATTGTACTGTTTGTTGGACGTTTAGTGAAACAAAAAGGAGTAGACTACTTATTAAACGCGTTTTCTACTTTAAAAAAGGGAATGAATGATGTTGTTCTGGTTATTATAGGTAAAGGAGATTATGAAAAAAAATTAAAAAAAATGGCTGAAGATCTACAAATTGAGAAGGATGTGTGCTTTCAGGGCCACGTTGATAATGATCTCCTTAAAAACTATTATGGTCCTAGTGATTTGTGCGTTGTCCCATCCATAACTCATGAAATGGTTGATGCTTGGGCTTTTGTGGTTAATGAAGCTATGTACTATGAAAACCCGGTTATTGCATCAGATGCAGTTGGTTCTGCGTTTGATATGATCAAAAATGGAGAAAACGGTTTCATAGTTCCTGAAAAAGATTCAAAGGCATTGTATAATGCAATGAAAGTTATCCTTTCCAATGATGAAATGCGGGAAAAGATGGGTAAGCGTTCAAAAGAAATAGTAGAAACTGGCTTTTCATATAAAAATATGGTTGAAGGTTTTCAAAATGCAATAAACTTTGTAAAAAAATGAAAAATATAGATTTCTGAAAAATATAGATTTCTATTTTTTCCAAGCTAAACCTTCTTTGGTACCCCTTAAAATAGGGATAAAAGCCTTTAAATCCCGGTAATAAACTGTGTTAAGTCCTATAGAATACCATAATTTGTAAATAAAAAAGTACACCAAGAATAAACGATACTGGTTTTTTTGTGAATACTTTTTCATGAAAATGAATACATTTCTAGATGTGTAATAACCCGCAGTCTGAGCAGCTTTTTTGGATGTGGATGATGTTTTATGCCATATTTTTGAATTAGGCACAACATATATTTCATATCCTAATTTTCTAGTTCTTACACAGGAATCCATGTCTTCGTAGTACAGAAAGTATTCATGATCCAGAAATTTTCCCATTTCCAGGATCAATTCCTTTTTAATTAACATTAAACAACCCGATACACAGTCAACATTTGTTATTTTATCATACTGACCTTCATCTAATTCTGTATGACCAATGGAAACAATTTCGCCCCTTGACCATTTTATACTAAATCCCACAGTCTGAATTTCACTGGGACGATCATAGGAATAAATTTTCGGACCCACCAGACCTATTTTAGGGTCTGATTCAGTGGTTTTAAGTAATGGACCTATCAAATCTTTATCAACAGTAGTATCATTATTTAAAAGCATTAAGTAATCAGTTGTGAGATTGTTAAGGGCAAAATCTATTCCTATATTGTTTCCATCGGCAAAACCATGATTTTTATCATTTTTAAGAAGATAAAGATTCAGGGATTCAGCACTAACCTTGGAAGATATCTCTTCTTCATCAACATCATCTTTATCAAATTCAATTAGATTAATTGGTTTGTTAAGGGGATTATACCTGAAAAATGGTGACTCGGTTTCAAGGTTTCCACTGCAATAATCCCTGATCTTTTCCACTGAATCATCCTGTGATCCATTGTCCACCACAATTACATTGTAATTTTCATAATCAATGGCATAGAGTGACTCCAGACATTCCAGGGTATCTTCCCAGCCATTCCAATTTAAAATTATAATGGAAACATGAGGGTCAGTACTATTCATTTTCAATTCTCCAACTTATGTAACTATTTGCTATTTTTAGCCCGTTTTAAATGCCAATCCAATCTTTTCCCTGCCTCAGCAAGTGTCCAGTAATTTCGGACTAATTCCACTGAATTCTTGGAATACTCGTATCTTTTATTCTCATCCTGCAGTAATTCTTTTACAGCACTGGAAAATAGTTCTTCGTCTCTTTCTGTGAGTAGACCAGTTTTGTTATGGATTACGGTTTCTCTAACTCCTCCCTCTTTAACTGCAACTACTGGTGTCCCACAGGCCATAGATTCCAGTGGTACCAGTCCAAATGGTTCAAGGTGGGGGGAATAGAGAATAAGTTGGGCCTGGTTATAAAGTTCAACCAATCTATCATCATCAATTAAAGTTAAAATTTCCATATCAACATCTAAACTTTCTGCAAGTTCTTCAAGATATTGTTTCCAGTCATTATCACCATTATTCGCTATTAAAACAAATTTAGGGCGGATTCCTGGATCTATGTATGCTAAAGACTTGATTATAAAATCATGACCTTTCATCGAGATATAGCTTCCCACGGATAAGACCATATTTTTTTTCAGAACTTCAACTGGTTTGAAAAGTTCAGTATTTATTCCCAGATAACAAACATAAGAATTAATTCCATATGTTTTTAAAATGGACTCTCTAGAGAAGTAGGAATTGGCCAATGTGTATTTAGCAGATTCTGCTAATTTTTTATCAATAGCTACAAAACGATTATCAATGTAACGGTAAACCAGTCCCTTAAGGGAATCCTTAATACCAGACTTATTTTTAGCAATTTTTTTAAGAATAGCTTCATCATGCCTTAAAGGTTGCTGACAATAGTATACAAACGGTTTTTTAATATATTTGAGTATAAAGGGAGTCATGGAATATTGATCCTGTTCGCAGAATACAACATCGTAATCTCCTCCATTGATTTCATCGGCTATTAATTTCTGAGCATTCTCAAGATTACTCAACTCACCCACTGGTAGACGATACCTCATAAAAGATAACAAGAAACTGGAAATGTTCTTATGAACTGGATAAACTTTAACATGGGTAGCAATTTCTTTCAGGGGTAAATACTCCTCGTTAGCCGTGGATGGAATAAAAACATCCACAATATTACCAGAATTGATTAAATATTTGACATGATCATATAACGCTCTTTTAGCCCCTCCTGAGGGCAAATTGTGAAAAACTGCAATTTTTAGTCTTTGTTCCATCTAATTCCTCGTAAATAATATTATTCCATTACTAACTATTTTACACCTTAATATCAGTTGAATTATCAGAAAGGATTATTCCATTAAAAAAACCCTTAAGATATGCATAACTCATTTTCAAATCACGTTTAAATATCAACTGGCAGATTGATTTAGATAATGTTACTGCCAGTATAAATATTGAAAAGCGGAGGAATTCTCTACGGGTATTATTTTTTTTCACGAAATAAATTCGGTTCCGGGTAAAGTAATACATTTTAAATGGAGTATCACTGGATGCCCCGTACTTATGCCATATTTTAGATTTGAAGGCATAAACTGATTTATAACCATGTTTACGTCCTCTGAAACACCAATCTGCATCTTCCCAGTACATGAAATAGGTAGGATCCAGCATTCCAATCTTTTCTATTACTTCCCTGGAGCATAGTATACATGTACCACCAATATAATCCGGTTCCAAGAAGTGATCAAACTGGCCTTCATCCAACTGGTGGTAGGCAATTTCATCCACTTCACCATGTTTTAAGTCTACTTTAGCCCCACCTGCAACTTGTAAAGTATTTTTATCATTGTAGATATAGACTTTGGGCCCGACGAAACCAACATTGGCGTTATTTTTTGCCACATCCACTAGTTCGGTTAAAAAATCTTTATCCACAACTGTATCATTGTTTAACAGTAACACATACTCAATATCCAAGTTTTTCAGTGCATGTTTTATTCCAATATTATTTCCCCAGGCAAACCCGTAGTTTTTATCGTTTTTTATAAGGGTTAACTTCTCCTGGGAATTAATCGAATTGATGTTATCCATTTGAGGGAGTTTCGTATTTTCAAGTTCGGTGTTGGTATATTTAAAAATCTTGATTGGATTTTTGTTTTGATAATTAAAAAACGTAGATTCAACCTTTATTTTACCGGCACAGTAATCTTCTATTTTCTCTATTGAACTATCGTCAGAATTATTGTCAATTATTATTACATCATATTCAGGGTAGTTGATTTGATATACTGATTCAAGACACTCCAGTGTGTCTTTCCATCCATTCCAGTTTAGGATTATGATTGCAACTCTTGGATAATTCATTTTTTCACGTTTTAGATTATAAAATTCATATTCAATAATTTCCTCTAAATTAGATTCTCAGACTAATTTTTATGTGCCTTTTTTAGTGTAAACTTTATCATTATTTTTAAATCTAATAAATTCAATTACTTATTTATCATTATTATTTTTATAATCCAGATAATGTTTGAATCTTTAACCTAATTTGGATAAATTTAATAATAAAGGTTAGTTTATGAAGTCTTAATCTGAAAACCACTCCAGATCTCTGAATATAGTAATGATTAATGCTTTACTCATAATCTAAATAAGTTTCTGTTTTTATTGAGATACCGACCTAAAAAGTCACTGGAATAAGGTCTTAAAGTTATGTTTAAAAGAAAAAAAGAATTTGATCAAATGTGAATTTTAAAAAACCAATTGAAAAGGATATATTTTACAATAATTAATTTAATTCATTTGCACAGGTTCTAAAAGGAAAAACGAACCTGTAAAAAGGTTAATTTGTCGATTCTCAACCAACAAATATATATGATATCAATTTGTAATATGTTATTGATATTTATAACCAACCCCAAAAAACAATTAGAAGAAAAAATTTTATGTGTAATCAATCTCATTATTTTTGCTAGTTCGTTATAGTTTAATTGCAGATGGAATAGGAGGGGGCAAAATTAGCAAGAAAGTATTATTATCGATATTTTTTGCAATAACATTATTAAGTTTTAATTGTGTTTATGCTATTGGCGAAGATCAGAATTTAGCTTACTCTAACAACAGTACTTATGTAAATAAAACATTTTTAACCAACACAACACAATCAAACAATGCTCCTCAAAGTGATAACTGTGCTGCGGGAGAACCAACAAGACAAACCACCTATTTTTCTGTAAATCAGATTAAAGTAGCTGCATCCACTGTAAGGAATTCAATTGAAAAAAATAGAAATTTTCCTAACAGTGTACTAATAGGTCAAACCCAAGTAACCATGCCCCAATTCCTAGAACTACTAACCACAGCCACCATACAAATCAACAACGGAAACACCAACCCCATACCACTAAGAAACTACTCTGCACCAACCAGTCCACTAGAATCAATAGTCCCTGGAAATATACCTAAAACAGAATACCTAAAAATAGCCAACGACATCAAAAACTACATGGACACCAGCAGAAAAACACCCGACTTCGCCTACAAAACCAGCCTAGGAACATACCTACGATACGAAAACCTCGTATACATGTACAGCATGATCCTCGACTACTACAACACCAGCGGAAACAAAGCAGCCTTCGCAGCAATGAAACCATGGACAGTAATTTCAAATAAAATAATTACTTATTTTACTGTAAATCAGATCAAAACTGCAGCATCCACTGTAAGGAATTCAATTGAAAAAAATAGAAATTTTCCTAACAGTGTACTAATAGGTCAAACCCAAGTAACCATGCCCCAATTCCTAGAACTACTAACCACAGCCACCATACAAATCAACAATGGAAACACCAACCCCATACCACTAAGAAACTACTCTGCACCAACCAGTCCACTAGAATCAATAGTCCCTGGAAATATACCTAAAACAGAATACCTAAAAATAGCCAACGACATCAAAAACTACATGGACACCAGCAGAAAAACACCAGACTTCGCCTACAAAACCAGCCTAGGAACATACCTACGATACGAAAACCTCGTATACATGTACAGCATGATCCTCGACTACTACAACACCAGCGGAAACAAAGCAGCCTTCGCAGCAATGAAACCATGGGTAGCAGTAATTTACACTGGAACAACTGGTTTAACACAATATTTAGGACCTACGGCTAATTGTCAATCGAATAATCCAACTATTATAGCTTATGCAAAGGGTATTATTGGAAATACCACTGATCCCTATGAACGGGCCGTTAAAATATTTAACTGGGCCCGAGATTGTGTGGAATATTCATTTTATTATAACACTACAAAAGGAGCACTTGGAGTTTTAAATGATGGAAATGGGAATTGTTGTGATATTTCACATTTAATTGTGGCTTTGAGCCGATCAATGGGTCTAGCAGCACGCTATGAGCATGGGACATGTAATTTTGCAAGTGGACCATATGGTCATGTTTGGGCCCAAATCTACGTTGGTGCTTGGTTTAATGCAGATGGAAGTAATAACTGCAATGAATTTGGAGTTATTAACAATTGGGATACTGCAAACTATATCCATAGGGGATATTACGCTAGTTTACCATTTTAACACTTAATTTATTCAAGATTAATCTTTGAAAACAAATTTACCCCTCCAAATTTAAATAGTAAATGGGGGCTTTATGTAACCTAATTTTCACAATTTGATATGTTTAAACTATTCGGTTATTAAAAGCGCATTTTAAATTTTCTTTATTATTCTATTTTAAATTATAATTAACCAATAAATTTAATATGGGAGAATTATATGGTTGTCTAAAATGTTACTGATAATTTCTTTATTTGTTTTTAATTTGGTTGGTTTTATGTATGCGAAAATGTGTTTTTGATGGAATTTTTATTTCATCATGTTATCATTTTTTTGCTGATGCAATAAAAACACAACAAAGAAAAATACAAGAAAAAACTAACAAAAACAAAGTATATACTTAAAAAAAGAGAAAAAGGAAATATTTAAAGAAATAAAGCAATCCAAATAGAATTTCAAGAAGTTAAGCGCGAAAAAAGGAATGGTAAAAAATCATAGAAATAATATCCAACATATTCAAAGCAGACACCATTAAAAGGACAGAACAAGATTTAAAATAGTATTTAATAATATAAAACATCCACCATAATAGAAAAATTCCTCAAATTAAAGAAAAAACTTGAAAAAACAATCAATCATATAACTTTTGACAATATCCCTTCAACTAACAACAAAAAAGAAAGACATTTGGTGTTACATTATCCGGATTTTTAAAAAAAAAATTCAGAACAGGAAAAGGATTGAAATGCATTTGAAATTCACAGGATATCAATGGATCAAAAGAAACGAAAAAACAATAACAGTTTAGACATGACCAGAATTAGGGTTTAAACACCAATCTTGCTTATTTCACGCACTTAAAAACTTCAACAAAACAAAATGAAATGAAATAAATTCGAGAAAATAAACTAAATATGACAGAAATGGAATAAATACTAGAATTATTCAGTTTATTGGAGATTAAATCTTTAAAAATGCTAGACAAATTGAACGAAATATCAAATAAAAAGAATTATTATTTAAGGTTATTCAATTAATTTATCTGCAATTCTTTGATATCTTACTTTAAAACCTTCTTTGCATTCTTAGAAGATAAAAATATCGAACGAACCTCAAACAAAATAGAAAATATCTTTCCAAAAACCTTTCCAAAAAGTTTTAAAAAGTTAATAAAAATTAAAGAGGAGTAATGTCGTAATAAACATTAAAATCGAAATTCAAAACCTGAAAAAACGTTTTAAATTTAACTTCCTAGTTTTGACAGGGCCTAGGATATGTGGAATAAATATAACACTAATAATGGACAAACGTTGACCTTGTTAATTATAGTTAAATACTTAACTTTTTATACTTAATCGTGCATATATATTTTCATGGCTAAGTGGGATCGTATTGGGTTAAAGCGCCAAATAACGGCTGAAGAGCTTGATAAGAGGATTAAAACTTTGGAAAAAGATGTCAAAGTTTTAAACAGATTACACTTCATCAGAAATAGGTATTTAGGTGATTCAGTTGAACTCGCAGCTTCTAAATCAGGAGTAACTAAAAGAGTTGGATACATTTGGCAAGAAAGATGGAACGAAGAAGGATATGAAGGGTTAATACCAAAATATGGTGGTGGGAGACCAGCTCAACTCACAAACAAGGATAAAACTGATTTGAAAGAAATATTAAGTAAAAGAAATGATTGGACGACTAAAGAGATTAAAAAACTCATAAAGGAAAGATTTGGTCCAGATTTCTCAGAAAAACATGTGAGATCCATCTTAAAAAGTCTAGGATTAAAATTCGCCAAACCATATCCCAAAGATTACAGAAGACCCCCAGATGCTGAAAAACAGTTTAAAAAAACATAGAAGAATTTCTGAAGAAAAAACCTGATATAATCGGATTTTTTGATGAATTCTCACCACAAAGCACAGCCAACACTCAAAGATTATGGTCATTAACCAAACCTGTTATCACCAAAAACACCACAAGATTACGCGCCAACACATTCGGGTTCTACGCCATAAAAGGACAAAGCACAATAGATTTCAAAGATCACTCAAAAAAGAAGATATAACCGAATTCCTGAAATTAATAAGAGCTATAAACCCATATGGACGAATAATGATCATACTTGACAACTTCCGATCACACCACGCCAACCTAACCACCCAAACAGCAGCAAAACTCAACATAGACCTCGTATTCCTACCACCATACTCACCACACCTAAAACCCATAGAATTCATCTGAAAAAAAATAAAAAGACAACTATCACCATTATTCATAGAAACCAAAGAACAACTAAGAAATACAATAGAAAAACACTTCAAAAAATACTCAAAATCACCAACATTCGCCAACAAATGGATAAAAAAATTTCTGAAAAAAGTATAAAAAAATAAGTTCTAAACTATATAATCCTTTTTTAAGGTTAAAAAAATTATTCACAAATTTTCATGAAATTAAATTAAAATCATTAAGTTAACTTAATTATAATTCTCTCAACAAACCGGTATAATTTATTATATATTATCTGGATTAAAAGAGGATAAGTGGTATGCCAATTTCCAGTAGTGGCATAAATCCATTCATAATTGTTTTTATGTTTTTTAATTATTTTCCTAAGAGTTTGATAGTAATCGTCTGAAAATGAATCCCCTGCTGATAGGTGATGAGAAGGTTGTGGCACCACAAAAACATGATAACCCTTAGTTTTAATGCTCAAACAATAATCAGCCAGATATAAATGCCAACCTTTGCAGGTTTCTTCATCAAAATTGTTTTCTTGAAAGATGGAGTGGGGAACTATGGCCAAACATTCATCCACAGTTTGAACATCAATGGGATCGTCTTGGGGAAATATTCCAACAGATCTGGGGGGAGTCCCTTGCTTCATATTAGACCGGGGGGTTCGTCCCTTTCTCCCAGCTACACCAATTACACCTACATCTTCAAGGGATCTTAACATTTCCTCAACATCACTCAGCCAGGTTGGAGAGTTTAGTTCCATGTCCTGGTGTATGAACATTATATATTCTCCCCTGGCCTGGTTTCCACCGTAATTAAGTGCTTTAGCCGCTGATTTAAATTTGTTTTGAGTGTTGTCAACAGGGATCAGTTCATAATGATAATTTTGTTTTTTCAAGCTTTTAATTAAACAATTATCTAAAATCTCTTGATTATTATAAATACATACAACAGAAATCATTTTTAAACCTCAGCCACAACATATAAACGGTAAGATATGTCAAATTTAATCAATTTAATCCTATATAATCCCAATATTACTAATTTCAAGGGAAATGGAAGTCCTATGGCCCCTAATCTCATTAAATCTCCTTCTTTCACATTAAAATTATCAAACACTCCTGAGATCATATCTTCCAAATCCTTTTTGGTGAAAAAATTGACATGATCTTCTTCTAAAATGTGTTCATATGTTAAATTAAACTGACCTAGCTGGGATAATTGACTGCAATTAGGAACTGTAATGAGAACATTTTTCTTTGCTACTCTTTTAGCTTCTTTTAACAAGTTATAAGGATTTTCAACGTGTTCTAAAACCTCAAAGAGTAAGGCAGTGTCAAATGAATTATCTTCAAAATTTAAGAAATCACTTTCGGAAACTAAGGCATTAACATTTTTTTTACGTGCCTCTTCAATATACTGAGGGTTAATATCAACTCCAGTACATTCAAATTCTCTTTCTGTTAGGGCAATACAGTAGTCACCAGTAGCACATCCTATATCTAATATTTTTTTTCCCGCATTTTGTGCAGCGAAATCTATAAGTCCACTTGTAACAACATTTTTTTGAGTTAAATACCAATTCTTGGTATCCCTGAAAATTTCGTTCCTTTGCAATTCAATCAGCTTCCGATTAAAATTTTATTATTTTGTAACTAAATGTTTTTAGCTATAGGATTTTAGCTATAGGTTTTCAGTTATATTACTCAATTGATAAATTTAGAGCCCATCTATGGATTATTATTATGATCGCCCTATTAATTCTTTGAATAATTGTTTATCAACATCATCAATGGTTTTAGTCCGGAATATGATTATGAAATAGATTAGAGCAGCTATAATCACCAGCAAAAATAGGTTTATGCTGGAAAAATACAATAAAAATGCACTCATAACCAACGCTCCTCCCATAACTTTGAAGAATATTTTCGTATTTTTTTTAATATCAATGCCGTAACCAAGTCTGAAGCTGATGAAGATGGTATATGAAACTAAAATTATTTCAGTTATTAGAGTCACTACACTAGCTCCTATGTAACTATATTTGGGTATTAAAATTAAGTTAAGAATCACATTGAACACTAGACAGATAAACGATATCTTAGTTAAAATTAGTTGTTTATTAATTGATTGTAATAATTGGACAAAAGAGGCCCCGATAAAAGTAAAGACCATAGTCCAAATTAGAATTTGTAATGCGATTATGGAAGGCGTGTATTCTGCCCCGAATATCAATAAAATTATTTTATCCGCCAAAACTGTCGTACCAAATCCAAGGGGAATCCCTAGTATTAGCATGTATTTGAAATATCGTTCATTAAGGAGAATTAGCGATTCCTTGGAAGAGGTATATAGACGGGACATTACGGGGAAAATTGCTATGTTAACAGCAGTAGGGACAAATAATAAGGTGAGTATCAAGCGGTAAGCTGCACTATACCATCCTACAACTAGAGTTCCCTGCATTAAAGAAATCATTACAGTATCTACGTAGGTGTATAACTGACCACTAAGTGATGTAAATCCGAAGGGCCATGCTTCTTTCAAAACAGGTTTCCAAAAACCAAAATCAATTTCTATTTTGGGAAAACTAAACTTCCACAAGTATATTAAACTAATGTAAATGAAATTCAGACCATTGGAGGTTACATAGAGCACGGCGAAGTAGATGACATCTAAACTGAAATAGATACCAATCAGAGTTCCAAAAAATATTACCAGACCACTAATAATAGTAGAAACAGACAAATACTCCATTTTTTCCTCAGCCTGCATAACTGCACCAAATATGTTGGAGTAAGAGCCAATAACCACTGATATATAAACAATATAAATCAAAGTTTTAACTTGTTCAGAGTATCCAGATAGGTTAACAAATACATATATTGCCCCCAATGTAAACAATGATAAAAATATTTTCATTAAGGCGGTATTAGAAATAAAACTATTGGTTTTGGACTTATCACGGGCCACTTCTCTAATTAACAAAGTGTTAAGACCCATATCCACTAAAATCCCAAAAATTCCAGTTAAAGATATTGCAAGTGAAATACTACCATAACCGTCAGCCCCAAGATATCGGGCCATATAAAGAGTATAGAAAAATGCTAAAACGTAGGATAATATCTGTGCAATTAAGAGTGCTGCACTATTTTTGCCTATAGTCTTTAATTGGCTCATGTATACCTCTTCTATCGTATATAATGTTATTTTTATCTATAAATGGTAATAGACATAATAGGTTATGTGTTATGAACTATGGGGTTAAATAACTACTGTTTTAGGAGCCCCTAAAAAAAGACTAATTTTATATAGCTTTTATTAATGTATTTAGGTTGGGCTATAAAATCCAATTTTTCTCTTAAATTGTTTATAACCTTCTCGGTTTTATCATTGAAAATCTCAAAATTTAGTAATTTTAGAAGAAAAATACTAGGTAAAAATGGGGTGAATTAGAAAGGCAGACTTGAATATATGCCTTTCAATTTATAAGAACCCGTATCCCAATTGTTAATGACACCAAAGTCATTGTAATTATTGGAGCCATCAGCAACCACCCAGCTGTCATTTACATATATCTGAGCCCATACGTGGACGTACCATGTTTGGCTGTATGTAAAGAAACAATCCCCGTGCACATCTGGAAGCTAAACCTGATGCTCGGCAAAGTGCAACTATTGCATGGGAAATATCACAACAGTTACCGCCCATGGTATTTAAAGTTTGATAAGCTCCTTTAGCAGTATTATAATAAAATTCATACTCTACTAAATCCCGAACCCAGTTGAAGATATGCAGAACCTTATCATAAGGTGAAACTGCCCCCACTGTTATCCTCTTAGCCAGATCAATGATTATGGGATCATTGGAATTACAATTATTACTTGGTTTAAGATAAACCTCAAAACCAGAAGGTAAATTGTAAACCATCAAAGCCCACGGTTTAATGTTTGTAATTTGATGGTAATGTTTTTTTTTGGAGTTATAATAATCCATCAATCGACTGAAAAGATATATTTGTAAAGTGAAGATGATAACTAGATTACTTGAAAAACTACCTTCACCTCTTTGATTAGTATCAATTATATGATTTAATCCTTTGGGCAAGTATTAAAATGTCATTTAAATTCATATTTCCAGAAGTCATATTTTCATAGTTGTAAGATTACTTTTTTGAGGTAGGTGACTGAATTGTCGTTGTTTTTTAATTTTTACTGCTTGGGTTAAAATACCCAGGAATTGTGACTGATTCACCACCACACCATTTATAGTAATTAAAGTAGGCAGTATCAAGTTCCTTTCAGCAAATATCTTCACTTGCATAGCAGTGGTGGCGATTTCTAGGTGGTAAAAAATGATCATTAAAGAATGATATGTTTTGAGAGGTCCATTTTCTCAGGATTATGGTCTCCAATAAAGTTTGGTGTAGCTTATACTTTGCCATACGCAACTATACATGTATGAGGGATTTGAAACTAATGGTCCCCGAAGAATAGACCATACTACTTGGTCCTTTTTTATTTTGCTCAATGATAGTCTTTAGAATCTTAAACTTTTCATGTTTCAGAAAGCTTTTTAGGGCTGTTTTTGAGTTGTAGCCTAGTGTTGTGATTAGTCCTACTAATAATAAAGTTAGTATGGTTGTTTTTTTAGCTGATTCTGGTGTGTATTTGTGTAATTTTTTAGGCCTAATCCTGATTTACATAATTTGAAAAAGTCTTCAATTTTTCCACGTATTGGTTTGTATCTTTTCCAATTTTGTATTTTTTGGATTAAAATCTTTTTTAATGTTTTGTATAGGTTTTTAGATTTTTTTTTATCTTTTTATCTTTAAATACGCATAATGAGTAGGTTAATTTGTACATTTAATTTTCTGATTTTTCAGTTTTCCTTGGGAAAAATTAAAGGAACGATTTTATATTTGGAAATATCGATTTGGTAGTTTTCGTGTTTGTAATATCTTCGATCGAATATTATTGTGTCTCCTTTTCGGATTATTCATCGTTTTTGTAGGTTTTCCTTTATTTCGGTGAAGATCTTGGTATCGTGTGGCGCTCCAGAATGGATTAAAATGGCAACGTGCATTGCGGATTCATATTCTATGACTATAGTGGCTTTAAATTCTATGTAAAATCCATAAGATGATGTAGCTCTATTAGATTTGTTTTCCACGTTTGTTAAGAGGTTTTATTTACATGAATATGCTATTGGTAATTTTAACGTATGTATCGGGGTGAATCTGGATATGAATTCAGAGACTGGGGGCATTTGGAATTTGATATTCTATTTCGAAGAATTTTTTCAACTTCTTAGCTCAGAAACAACAAATTCAATGGTTGTATTGAATAAAATTGCCGTAAAAATAATTTTAATTGATAAAATCATCATATTATTGTTTTTAACCCCTTTGGAAGCTGTTATCATCTTGATTTTCTGGAACCGATAATTTTAAATATTTTCTTCAACAAGATATATTTTGAGTCTTCTTTACTATAATTTAAGCAATGCTGCATTATTGTCACCAAACAAATATATGTAAGCACTAATTATTAAATTTAACGGTTCAGAAGCCCATTAAATCTTATAAAATTAAAATCAAAATGTATTTTTAGAAAAGAATTAGAAAATTCTTGTCTAAACGTTTAAACTTACATTAAATTTCTTCTTTCAATAAGAAAAATCTAAAGGGCTATATATATATGATATGTATATGGACTACATTTCATCCATAAAACATGTTCTAGGTATTTATTATCATTAATCAGGAGATATTATGAAAAGTTCAAAAAAAAAATATTTATGTATTTTTCCAAAACTAATGAATTTCCATTTAATTAAAGATGTGGGACTTTTACCTTATACAATGGGAAAATCTTTCAATTATGACGCAGCAATTCTCACTTATAACAACGATAACTATGATTATCTCAAAGAGGAATTGAATAGTGAATATCTAAAATTAATTTTCCTTAATAAAAAGTTTAAGACCGAAACCAGGGATGTTTTATGTTATCTAATCAAAAATTCTAGAAAAATAGATGTATTACAATCATTTCATCTTCATGATACCCTAGGTATTTTCTCTTATTTCTTAATTTACAAACTTTTGAATCCTAAGGGAAAAACCTATGTAAAATTAGATGCCGACGATTTAATAACTTCACTATTGATAAATAAAAAGGGAGTTTCTGGATTCCTGCAAAAAATTACCATAAAACATTTAATAGACTGTATAAGCGTGGAATCATCTAAACAATATAAGAAACTAATTGAAACAGGAACTATATCTCCAAATAAGCTGATTCACATCCCCAATGGAATATATATTAACTACACAACTAAAATGCCAGAAAAAAAGAATTATATTTTAACTGTTGGAAATATAGGTACACGAGCAAAAGCAACTGAAGTTCTATTAGAAGCTTTTTCCAAAATTGAAAAATTAGATGATTGGAAATTAATTCTTATTGGCAGTGTAGAAAAATCATTTGAAGAAGAATATATCAAAAAATATTTTATAAAAAACCCTCATTTAAATGATAAAGTAATATTTAAAGGATACGTATCTGAAAGAGATGAGATTTATAAATTTTATTCTCAATCAAAAATCTTTTGTTTCCCTTCAAGATCGGAAAGCTTTGGAATAGCTTTAATAGAAGCTGCCTATTTTGGAAATTACATTGTTACTACTGATGTTGGTGGAGCAAAAGATCTGCTAAAAATAATTGATTATGGTGAATTGATCAAAATGGAAGATAGTGGTTTTTTGGCTGAAAGGCTACAAAAACTAATTTTAAACCGTGGAAAATTGGAAAAAAATCCTAAAAAATTAATGAAAGAAGTTAAAGAAAATTATAATTGGCCCAATTTGTGTAAAAAGATTTATAAAATGATAAATTAGTAAATACGACTCAAACAATATGTTAAAAAATAAAGGAAGTGCTAAGATATCGAAGATGATGCTATCTGTAATTATATTAAATTATAAAAATGTAAATCTCACATCGAAATGTGTTAGTTATGTGCTTAATGCAACTAAAGATGCAGATATAAAAACTCAAGTGATAATCGTTGACAACAGTGCCCAAGAAACTGCTGATAAACTTAAAACGCTTATACCGGATGCTCATATAATTGAAAATAGTGAGAACAATGGTTTTTCTAAAGCGAATAATCAAGGTATTCTTGCCAGTGAAGGTGAATTTATTCTACTATTGAATAATGATGCTTTTATTAATTCAAAATGTTTAGTTACCGGAATAGATTATATTAAAAATAATAATAATAAATGTGGAGTATGGGCTCCGAAACTAGTGGGAGAAGATGGATCCTTCCAGGTTTCGTGTGCAAAATTGCCTTCTATTAAAGGATTAGTTCAGGAATATATTCTACTAAATGATAATAATTCTTATCCTGATTTGAATAAATGGAAAGAACCACACAATGTGGGCAATGTCATCGGTGCGTTTATGCTGATGGAAAAAAAGAAAATTGAAGAAGTAGGATTATTAGATGAGGATTATTTTTTCACAGTGGAAGACGTGGACTACTGTAAAAGGATTCATGAAGCAGGATATTCTGTAATATATGATCCTAGATGTGGAATAGTCCACATTGGTAGCGCTTCACAGGAAGATAAATGGATAAACGACCCTTATATGCATAAATTCCGTATTCTTTATTTTAGGAAAAACCATGGAGTGTTTATGGCATTCTTATCAAAGATCATCATCTATATGGGGCTTAACATTAGAAAATGCTTTTTTAAATACTCAAAAATTAGAAAAAAAGAATAAAGAATTATATTATTCTTTAAAATTAAATAATTTTTTAGTGTTATTAACAAAATTATCCATTCCAAATTCTTTTGTCCTCATAATAGCTGCATAACTTTTTTCTTTCAATAAATTTTCATCATTTATAAGCTTTAAAGTGATTTCCTTCAACTCTCTTGAACCATTCCATACAAAACCATCCACACCGTCACGAACAATTTCCGGTTGTCCGCCTTTATTTATAACAACTGGAACACATCCCGCAGACATAGCCTCACCGGTGGTTATCCCAAAATGTTCCATAATTTCCGGGTTTTTATTTTCATCTTCATTAAACCCTGTAGCATGCCAGAATATTTTTGATTTGCTGTATAAGTCTACCAGGTTCTCAATAGATGTGTTAACATGGAAATGTATGGGGTAACCTTTAGACTCTTCTTGACAAAGTCTTAAATATTCCTTATTTCCTGGTATATCACCAACACCACCTGCTAGATGGTATTCCCAATTTTTTAATGATTTATTATTATCATATAATTCTTTAAAGATTTTTATCATGTCCAACTGCTTTTTACTATGTGCTCCAGTGAAAAATCTACCCACACTTACTATTTTATTCTCCTTTGGACCAGGATGAAACTTTTCTATATCAACTGGTGGATTTAATATCTCTATTTTATTATCGAAATATTTTTCAACCCATTTTTTAACAAACGTAGAGTACACCACTATTGTATCATAAGTTTTAAGGGTTTGATCAAAGAAAGTTCTTGCCATCAATTTTTCAAAAAAACTTCTTTTAATATTAGTGGGGGGAACCTGACATATATAAAAATTCTTAGATGAATTAGCTGGAATAACCGTGTTTATATCTTGATTTATAAAAATATCATATTTGCTAGTTATTTTTTTAAGTAGAAGTGCTTTAGCGTGTTTGTGTAAACGAAACACTTTAACAAAATAATTTAATTCAAATTCATTAATGTTTACTCCCTGTAAATCAACATTTAACCGGCTTTCCAGTTTTTCTACATTAGGTTTTTCAAAAACAATGAATTCAACATCATTTTTTTCAGCCAGGATCTCTGCAATTTTGCAGATATATTTTTCTCCACCACCATAAGCACTTAAATCAGGGGCGTAAATTCCAATTTTCATTTTAACACAACTTCACACCAAATTTCCTGATAGAACTTTTTTGAAGAGAATATTTTAATTAATTTTCCTACTATAAAACGAGGAATTCGATTATTCCAAAGGTTTGATCCAATAGTTGCATCAACCAAAACCATATCCTTGTAACTGGCTATTTTGCCATGACTCAAAGATACTATTTCGTTCAAATCCTCTTTAGAAAATCCACAATGTTGATGCGATTTATCGAGTTGATGAAATTCAATAATACCATTTCTCCACATTTCTTCATTTCTTTTAGGAACATAGATTAGTACATTTTTTCTTGCAACTTCAAGTGATTTTTTTAATAATGTAACTGGATCGCTAACATGTTCTAAAATATTATATAAAATAACTGTATCTACTTCAGGAAACTCTAACTTTAAAGCATCTCCAATAATTAAATTTACACCCTTAGGGTATTCATAATGTTCAAATTTTTGACAATCCATTCCATAATAATTATTTTGCCATCCTTTTTCCCTTAAGAACTGATATAATTGGCAAGTGGCACAACCAACATCAAGAATATCACCTTTTTGATATTGAAGGGCTAATTCGGCAAATTCAGGAACGACTGTCCACTTTTTCCACCCGAAATCAAATTCTGTTTTTACTAAATCAGTCATTTTTATCGCCTATGGGTAGTATTTCTTTGAGAAGTTTAATATCATCCTTATCAATAATTTTCATTGCATATAGAAGTACTAAATAGAATAAGACACCGATGAAGCCTGCAATAATCCAATTAAACGTTTTAAAATAATAAATTAATCCAAGTACTAGTGCTCCATTTACAACTGGTAAAATGATACTATTCTTTATTGATACTCTAAAATGATATTTGGAAATATAATAAAACATTAAAATGAATCCAAGGAGCTCTGTGAGTACAGTTGCAATCGAAGCTCCTATGAAACTATATTTGGGTATTAAAATCAAATTTAGAACCACGTTAAATACGGCATTTGACGCAGCCACTATTGTTACCAGACGCTGCTTATTAATAGCATTCATAATATTTCCAAATAGCGATGTTAAAAAGATAATTGGAACGACCCAGATTAAGGTTTGTAACGCTGTTATTGCCAAATAAAATTTCTGACCAAATATAATCAGTATAATCTCATTGGCAAATGCCAACCCATATACAAAAATAAAAATGGCTACTATAAACAGATACTTAAAAGATTTCTCATATTCAAGTTTTAGTAATTCTTTGGCAGATTCAAAATGACAGGACATGACTGGAAATAAGGCAGTCACAAAAAGGGTGGGTATGAACAACAAAACAAAGATTAAACGATATGCCGCATTATAAATACCAACTGCATCATTTCCTACCATAACAGAAAGCATGAATGAGTCTATCCAGAAATAAATGGTGACAAATACTCCTGATATGGCAAAAGGTAATGATTCTTTAAGTATTTCCTTCCAAAAATCCACATCTATTCCAAATTTAGGCAATGAATACTTCTTAATATAAATTAAAAAAATGTATATAAATCCAGCTATCCCAACAATCACATATACTGTTGCGTAGCCAACAACACCTAAACCTAAATAAATTACGGTCAATGTTAAAATTAACATTATTACGTTGCTTATAATAGTAGCTAAGGACTGATATTCCATTTTTTCGTAAGCTTGGAAAATAGAATAAAACACATTAGTAAACGCACCTAATATAACCGATGCAGTGATTATGTATGTTACAGTCCTCACTTCGAGGGAATAACCAGCTAAATGAGATACAAGTGCTATTACTCCAAATGTAATGAATCCTAAAAATATTTTCAATATGATTGTATTTGCAAGATATTTATCCACAAATGATTTATTTCGGGCAACTTCTCTTACAGTAAGGCTTGATAAACCAAGATCCGTCAATACACCAAAAATACCAGTAATCGAAAGTGCTATAGATATAATTCCCCAACCTTCAACCCCTAAATATCTTGCAATGTATACGGTTGTAATAAAAGTGATTGCATAAGATAGAATATTAGATAGTATCAATACTGTTGTGTTTTTTGCTACACGGCGTGCTGCGCTCATATTAATACTACCTCATTAATACATATGATATAAGTGGAAATTTAGATAATCTTTGATTAATTAATTAATAGATGAAATGTACTTATCATTCTTAGTATGGATGATTAGATTATGTCTTATAAAGGTTTTCAATTAAGATATGGTAAAGTTAAGGGATTGAAAATTTATGAAAATTATACAAAATCACTACAAATGTAATCACGACATATAATCTAAATTGATCTTAATTTGATTTTAAACTACTACTTTCATAGTATGAACTCTCAACTCCCGTATTTACTTATTAAAGGCTTTTTTAGATAAATGTTTTAGACAGTTAACGTTTAAAAAAAAATGGGGATGAAAATGGAAATTTTGATATTTGGAGATTTATCCCATCTTAATCTGTTCTAAGATTAAAAAACGGTCCAAATTATGTTTATTTCAAATTTATCCATCAAAAAATATATATAATAACAAATTTGTAATATTAATATACGTCTAAATAACTGTTTAAAATCCTTAAAAAGTATTTAATCATAACACAAAATAATACCGGATTAAATTTTAATACTTATAAAGGGATTTTGATTCGGAGGCGATAAAATTAAAAAAATATTTTTTGTATTGCTACTACTTGCAATAGCTATTGTAAGTATCAATGGAACTTACGCCACAACCGAAGATGGAAACCTCTCTTACAACGAAAGCACTAATTTAACTACTAATAACACGACTACCACAGACACAAGTGATACAGACACAAATAATGCAACTAATCCTGACCAATCGCAATTAAGTAATTCTCCTTCTAATGGTAATATGGCCGCAGGAGAACCATCAACTACCTTTACAATAGACCAGATTAAACAAGCAGCAACCACAGTCCGAAATTACATCGAAACTTACGACAA
>SWCG01001615.1_pt1 | contig 47423 bp, 47 predicted proteins | sample 4690071 | NCBI WGS metagenome assembly SWCG01 (sample SAMN10267281, study PRJNA491770) | bioreactor metagenome | isolation source: DHS bioreactor inoculated with subseafloor sediment | place: Japan: off Shimokita Peninsula | collected 2012-10 | reverse complement strand
GGCTAAAGAATTGAAAAGTATTTAAAGAACAAGGGGTATTAAGCTGGTGCTGGATTAAAAACCATTATTCAAGGTGTAGAAAAAAATGTGATTGAAAAAAGCTTAATGGAAAATGAAGGTAATAAATATCGAACGGCTAAAGAATTGAAAATTAGTAGAACAAGCCTGTATGAAAAGATACAAAAGTATAAATTAGAAATATAAAAATAAATGCACAGAAAGTGTACAGTGTAAGAGTTCTGAACACAACCCTATTGTGAAAATTTTTCCATATCCTACCCCTTGATAAAGCACAACTCACTTGAGCAATGTTTTGAATTTTCGAAAATTTATTCTTGTTGTTGTTCAATAAATGAACAAAATTTAATTTGCACTAGCTTAATACCCCTTGTTCTTTAAATACTTTTCAATAGCCCTATAAGGGCTCCTTTTTTTTGCTTTTTAGCCTACATAATAACTATTAATTTTAGTTGGCATATTATTTGCAAAATTAGTAGGTAGATTAAAATAGAAAGGGGGAAAAAAAATGGCTGTAAAGTTTTTGACGGCAGAAGAGGCAGTTAGCATAATAGAGTCTAACAGTACGGTAGCAACAGGTGGATTCGTTGGAAATTGTGTGCCAGAAGAATTAGAAATAGCTATGGAGAAAAGATACGTAGAAACAAGAGAACCTCAAAATTTAACACTTGTTTATGCAGCAGGACAAGGAGACGGTAAGGACAGAGGGGTTAATCATTTTGGTCATGAAGGATTACTTAAAAGGGTAGTTGGAGGACATTGGGGGTTAGCACCTAAAATCCAAAAGCTGGCATTAGAAAACAAGATTGAGGGTTATACGTTCCCTCAAGGTGTTATAGCTCATTTATTTAGAGATATTGCAGCAGGAAAACCTGGTACACTTACTCATGTAGGCTTAAAAACCTTTGTTGATCCTAGAATTGAGGGTGGAAAATTAAATGACATTACAAAAGAAGACTTAGTTGAGATTATAGAAATACATGGTAAAGAATATCTATTCTATAAATCTCTTCCTATAGATTTTGCCATTTTGAGAGGAACTTATGCTGATGAACGAGGAAATATCACTATGGAAAAAGAAGCCGGGTCACTGGAAGTTTTGTCTATGGCTCAGGCTTGTAAGAATTCCGGAGGTAAGGTAATAGTTCAAGTTGAAAAGGTGGTAAAACCTGGTTCACTGGATCCTAGGCTGGTAAAAATACCTGGTATATATGTAGATATAGTAGTACAGGTAAAGGATATGAAAAATCATATGCAAACCTTTGGAGAACAATACAATGCCAGTTATACAGGAAATATCAAAGTTCCTGTTAACAGTGTTGCACCTATGGAGCTTGATGTAAGAAAGATCATAGCCAGAAGGGCAGTAAAGGAGTTAGTTCCTAATGCTATAGTTAATTTAGGAATAGGTATGCCAGAAGGAATTTCCAATGTTGCAAATGAAGAAGGCGTTGGATATCAGATGGTACTCACTATTGAACCTGGGCCTATTGGGGGAGTTCCTGTTGGTGGACTTAGCTTTGGTGCTGCTATAAACCCAGAAGCCATTATTGATCAACCTAATCAATTCGATTTCTATGACGGTGGTGGTTTAGACGTTGCATTTCTTGGGTTAGCTCAGTGTGATAAGGTGGGTAATATCAATGTTAGTAAATTTGGTACTAAGATTACTGGTCCAGGAGGCTTTATCAATATAACTCAAAATTCTAAAAAAGTAATATTCTGTGGAACTTTTACAGCAAGCGGGCTACAAATTGAAACTGGAGATGGAAAACTTAATATAGTCAAAGAAGGTAAGGTAGTAAAGTTTATTGAAAATGTGGAGCAAATAACCTTTAGTGGAGATTATGCAGCAGAAATTGGTCAGGAGGTAGTATTCATTACAGAAAGAGCTGTATTTGTATTGAGCGATGAAGGCATAGTTTTAACTGAAATCGCCCCTGGAATTGATCTTGAAAAGGATGTACTAGCTCATATGAGCTTTAAACCGATTATTAGTGAAGACCTACAGTTAATGGATGCAAAAATTTTTAAACCTGAAAAAATGGGCATAAAAATTTAAGAGAGGAAGTGTGATATATGTTCGGAATTATAATAGGTTTAGCATTATTAATGTATTTAGCCTATCGGGGAATGTCTATTATTTGGGTAGCACCAATAGCTGCTGGTATAGTTGCCTTAACAGGAGGTTTAGATTTATTAACTGCATATAAAGATGCTTATATGGGTGGTTTCGTAGGCTTTGCAAAGTCGTGGTTTCCAGTCTTTATGCTTGGAGCTATATTTGGAAAGATAATGGATGAATCTGGTGCTGCTAAATCCGTTGCCCATTGGATCACTTCTAAAATTGGAACTAAGAGAGCAATATTAGCCGTAGTAGCAGGTTGTGCAGTTTTAACTTATGGAGGTATATCTTTATTTGTAGTTGTTTTCGCCATGTATCCTTTAGCTTTAGAATTATATAGAGAAGCTAATATTTCTAGAAAGTTAATACCAGGTGCCATTGCACTAGGCTCTTTTACCTTTACAATGACAGCTATACCAGGAACACCACAAATACAAAACCTAATCCCTACGGAGTATTTTGGAACTACTCCTACTGCTGCCCCTATAATAGGTACAGTTGGTGCAGCAATTATGTTTGGTGTAGGTATGTTGTGGCTAACTTATAGAGAAAGAAAATATACTGCAGCTGGTGAAGTGTTTGTAGAGCTAGAACAAAAGGTTGATACGGTAGATTATAAAAATTTACCAAGTCCTATATTATCTGCCCTCCCCCTAATAACTGTTATTGTGTCTTTAAATTTGTTGGAATTAGATATTATAATTTCACTAATTGCAGGAATTATCCTGGCACTCCTATTAAACTTTAATAGGATAAATGAAGTGGTAAAAACTATTAACGCTGGAGCATCTGGATCAGTGTTAGCCATTATTAATACCAGTGCTGCTGTTGGTTTTGGTGCTGTCGTTAGAGCTGTACCTGGCTTTACTTCATTAACAGACTTAGTTCTTGGTATCAAGGGAAATCCCCTAATATCAGAGGCTGCTGCTGTCAATATATTGGCTGGAGCAACCGGGTCTGCATCAGGAGGAATGGGTATTGCGTTGGAGGCTTTAGGCTCTAAGTATATGGAGCTAGCAACAGCCACTGGTATCTCTCCAGAAGCCTTCCATAGAATAGCTTCTTTGTCTAGTGGAGGCCTTGATACATTACCCCATAATGGTGCCGTTTTAACACTATTAGCTGTTACTGCCATGACTCATAAGGATTCTTATAAAGATATCTTTATGGTAGCTACTGCTATACCTGTTTTATCAGTAATCAGTGGGATTATCTTAGCTAGCATAGGATTAATATAGACAAAATTTTGTGTAAAACTATATATCTAGTTTAACTAAAAAGAGGAGGAATTTAACATGAAATTAAAAGGCAAGGTAGCTCTTATAACAGGTGCAGGACGTGGTATAGGAAAATCAACAGCTATAAAATTTGCTCATGAAGGTGCTAAAATAGTTGTAACAGACATTAATTTAGATCTTCTTAATGAGACAGTGGAGGAAATAATGGCTTTAGGTGCAGAAGTTTTAGCCTTCGCTGCTAATGTAGTAAATCAGGATGAAATGGAAAAAGTAGTTCAGGATGTTATATTAAAATGGAATAAGCTTGATATATTAGTTAACAATGCTGGTATAACTGCAGATAATCAATTACTTAAAATGCCAGAAGAAGATTTTGATAAGGTAATCGCTGTGAATTTAAAAGGAGTATATAACTGCACTCAAGTAGCAGCCAAAGTCATGGCACAACGAAAGAGCGGGGTAATTCTTAATGCATCATCTGTTGTTGGAGTCTATGGTAATTTTGGGCAAACCAACTATGCCGCAACTAAATGGGGAGTTATTGGAATGACTAAAACTTGGGCTAAGGAGTTAGGTAAAAAAGGAGTTAGGGTAAATGCTGTAGCCCCAGGCTTTATACTCACACCTATGGTCAAAAAAATGCCCGAAAAGGTATTAGATATGATGAGAGATAAGTCTCCATTAAAAGACTTAGGTCTACCTGAGGATGTGGCTAATGCTTACGCGTTCTTAGCTTCTGATGAAGCTAGATTTATCACTGGTGCTGTTTTAAGTGTTGATGGAGGAGTAGTATTATAAATAAAATCTAATCTCAGGTAACCAGGGTAACCGTCCGAGACCAGTGAAAAAGTCAAATAATATGACAAATCCTCGAAAATGTCATTCAGAGTGTAACGAAGAATCTTGTATTTGAGGGGTGTTCAAGATTCTTCATTTCACTACGTTTCATTCAGAATGACAAAAACAAAGACTTTTTCACTGGTCTCTAACCGTCCCCCTGGTTATGGTTTTATGAGGTTCATTTAATATGATTTAATTTTTAGAATCTATTTATACCTATAAAACTTTTTCAAATTTACCAAACCAAAAAATCTTTATAAAATTTTTATCTTTTATCGTTTACCGTTTATCGTTAAAAAGGTTTTAATATTTTACTAGTAACTCGCAACTGCCCTTAAGACATTGTTCCTATCTGCTTTACCTCCACCTCTACATTTATATCTACTTCTAAATTTATAAAAATATCATCCCAATCATCTTCTATTTGTTTCCACATCTTAGGCTCATAACGTTTTAACTGTATACCAAAGTTGAAAATATCCACTCCAAATTCCTTTTGAACATACTTTATGGTATCTATCATTTCTCTTTCTATATATTTTTCTGTTTCTCTTTCCAAAGATTTTAGATACTCTTCATTTAAAGCATTCATAAAATGATCTTCAAATTTTTCAGCTAAATTAGCAGATAGTTTAACTTCTATTTTCATCTTTATATTTCCATTTTCCATTTTAGGTCGTACTTTAGTATTACTATTTAGTACTTCCAAGGCTGCTAATCCCCCATGGCCTCTGGGATCCTCTATTATAATTACTTGTCCCTTTACAGTGTCTACTATGAATTTAGCGAATATAGTATCTATTTCTCCAAGCCAACCTAACATCTTTTCACCTTTAAATATAGCTGCACCTCCAATTTTTAACTCATCTTTGGTTGCAACCACTTTAGGTAGTACGAAATCAATATTATTATGCAATCTTTCAGAAAGCTCTCCTAAATCCATTAAATCCGGTATCCTAGAGGTGCGTTGTGCATTTTGCAGGAGATTTGCTAAGTAAATAGACGAATAGTCTTCAATCCTTGGAGTCATATCCAAAACCTTTTTCGCCTCTCCTGGAGTTATAAATATCCTTGTTCTTCTTCTCATTTCATGATCTCTTAAAAAAAGGTCTAGTACTTTTGTTATACCTTCCCTTGCCACATCTTCACTTATGACTATAGACTGAAGATGTTCGTAATAAGCAGGATAGTCTAATCTAGTATGAAGCATCCTATTGACCTCCATAAAGGAATTTCCCATCATTGTCAATTCCCATGTGGTTTCATCTGATGATCCTCCACCTCCTGCACCTGATGGCTTGTTTTTTGCCATTGCTACAATAGGTAATTGAACAGTATATACGTATTCAGGATCTCCTTGTTGTATAGGAGTTTTCTCTATATCTCTTTCAGACTTATATTCCTCTTCATTCTCAAATCCCTTCGGTAAGGCATTTGCCTTATCAATGGCAATTCCCAGTATATAACCCCTTTCCTGTATCTCCACATTATCCCAGCATCCAGTTAAAAATATAGTGCATATACATATTATTAATATCCTATAGTTCATGCTTTTTCATCCTCTCTTTAATAATGGCCACACAAACAACTACAGGTATCATTACAACTGTTATAAACCTACCTAAATAGTTTAGATATTGGGTGTATAAAGTAATCTGAGCAGTATTTCGGGTTAGCATTAAAAACAATATAATTATTGGAAGTTGAGCATAAATACATAGCTTATCTTTTTTGGGGAATAGTACCTTTAAATTTTCATATCCCACAAAGAGAGATAACATCATCATTATAAAAGTGTTGATAATCCACACTATCATAAATATACTCTCTGCCCTTTCGATTAAATCAAAATTCACCTCCATTGATTTAGCTAAACTTAAGGTTGGAAAAAGAAGTTTCACTACTTCATCTGCACCAAAAACCATTAAGCATACACTTACTATACCTATATAAAAACCTATACTTATAAATACCCCTGGAAATATCCATTTTAGTGTTGATTCTCTATTTTTAAAGTAGGGCATGAGATATGCAATAATTGTAAAACCATAAAGAGCATCCACCATCTCTAGTGATCCCTGGATTACTGGAGTTATTCCACCTGCTAAAAATGGTAATAAATTTTGTGGCTCTATTTTTTTTAGTGGAAGTATTAATAGTAAACCCATCCAAAACATAAATTGAGGTAGGAGAATATTTATTAAGGTTGCAATAGTCTTTAAGCCTCTTGTTAAGGCATAAAAACCTAAAATAAGCATGATAATAATAACCATAAACATGGGTGTTTTAGATAAAAGATACAGTTTTAAGCTATTGGAAAAAACCTTTAAAGAAAAACCTACAGAACCAAAAACATGTTAGCTATTAATACTACCCCTATCTTCCCTAAAACTCCCCCCAAAGTCTGTTCTAGTATCTGGGAACCATTTTTTCCAGGAAATTTTATTCCTAACCAATATAGCATAATAGATAGTATCAGTACTATTCCCCCACCTAATAATACTGATAACCAACTGTCAGTCCCTGCCACTTTCACTAATGTTCTTGGTAGCTTTAATATGCGTACTCCTAACAAGGCATGTATTAAAAATGTCATCATATCAATATTGCCTAACTTAAACTGTCTATCCATCTTTATCACTCTTGCCCTTCTTAGCACCATTTCTTCTGGTATCCTGTGGCTTTAAAAAAGTAGGTCTTTTACTCATTAGACCTTTAGGTAGTTTAGTAAATGAATCCTTTAAATCACTAGTTCTATAAGGAGAAAACTCTTCAAAATAACCTATACCAAATGAGCTAAGAGATGCCATATGTGTTAGTATAAACATGGCTAAAGCTACTATACCGAAAAAACCTAAAGATGCTCCAGCAATTATAAACGGTAGTCTTAAAACCCTAGAAGCAAGATTCAGTCCATAGCTAGGTAGTGTAAATGAAGTCACGGCAGTTAAAGCTACAATAATTACCACAATAGGACTCACAAGACCAGCGGTGACAGCTGCCTCTCCTATAACAATACCTCCTACTATACTTACAGTTTGGCCAATGGCTTGAGGGAGTCTTACTCCAGCTTCCTGTAAGACTTCCAATATGGTCTCCATTATAAATACTTCAAAGACAGTACTAAAAGGTAGGGCAGTTCTAGTAGCAGTAATAGACAATACCAGTCTTGCTGGTAGCATAGCAGGATGAAAATTTGTAATGGCTATATAAATTCCTGGTAAACTGGCCGCTAAAAAAAAACTTGCATATCTAGTCAGTAGTATTACACTGGATACAATTGATCTGTTATAATAGTCATCTGGTGCATCTAGGTACATAGAAAATGTAGATGGAACCACCAATACAAAGGGCGATCCGTCTACCATAATAACAGCTCTTCCTTCTAGGATTCCTGACACAGCTTTATCTGGTCTTTCTGTACTTACACTTTGAGGAAATATTGTCCACTTATTATCCTCTATTAATTCCTCTAGTTGACTACTATCTAAAATACCATCTACATCTATATTCTCTATCCTCTTTTTTATCTCTTTTGGGATTGCATCCATAATAACACCTTTAAGATACACTACTGCTATATCAGTCTTTGTACGTCTACCTATACGATACATCTCAACTGCCAGATTAGGATCACGGATTCTTCTTCTAATAAGTACTATATTATTTTTAATAGTTTCAATAAAACAATCCTTAGGACCTTTAACATTTGTTTCTGTAGTAGGCTCAGCTACTGCCCTACTGTCCCAACCCTTACTTCCCACTACCAAACTTTTTTTCAAGCCATCTACAAATAAAAGTGCCTCTCCAGACAACAAGTGTAGTACTAGCTTATCAAAGGTTTCAAATTCTTTAACCTCCGATATGGTAATTAATCTATCTTTTATTCCATCTACTGTAAAGCTTTCTTTAAACAGCTCTGTACTCATATCGAGCATCATAGATTTCATAACTTCATCATTTATCATATTCTTATCTACCATACCATCTATGTATACTAACATAAGCTGTTGTTTTTGAGCCCCAACAAAAAAATCCCTAAATATTAAGTCTTGGGAACCTTCTAAAATCATCTTTAAATATTCTTTATTTTCATTAATCTTTTTAGAAACATTCTTTCCTTCAAATTCTGTATATTCATATGTTTTATTTTCGTCTTTTTTATTGCTTATTAATTTTTTAACTTTATGTAGTAACCCCATATACAAACTTCTCCTATTGATTTTGAAAATCATATTCTTTTTTTTAGTATAACCCATAGAAATATAAAAAATTAAAAAACTATGGAGACAGTTATTTCAATAACTGTCTCCATGGTTTTTTAATTACTTGGATTTTTTTCTAGTTTGACATCTAAATTAATCTTCTCTCCATTTCTAATTACTTCAATTTTTATGGTATCACCTGGTTTGTATTGATATAGTTGTCTTATTAATTGACTCATTGATGGCATTTTCTTATCTTCTACAGAAGTAACAACATCTCCATTTCTTAGACCTGCTTTAGATGCAGGAGAGTTTTTAGTCACTTCTACTATATATACTCCTTCATCTACTGACATATCTACTCCCATAGATTTCTCAAACACATCTACATTGACTCCTTTAATACCCATATAAACTTTAACAAATTCACCGTTCTTTATAAATTGCTCCACAATAGGCTTGGCAATGTTAATGGGAATGGCAAAACCTAAACCTTCTCCAGTCTGTATTTTTGCTGTATTTATACCTATAACTTGACCTTTTGAATTTAACAAAGGTCCACCACTATTACCTGGGTTAATAGATGCATCAGTTTGTATTAATCCTTCTATACTATCATTTACATTTATTTCTATACTACGATTTAAACCACTTATAATCCCAGATGTTACTGTTCTGTCAAATTGAAGTCCTAAAGGATTTCCTATAGCTACTGCTACTTCTCCAACTTCCAAAATATCAGAGTCCCCTAACTCAGCAGGAGTTACATTAACTCCATCCACCTTTATAACTGCTAAGTCCATGGCACTATCATTCCAAAGTATTTGTGCATTTTTAGTACTTCCATCATCAAATATTACTTTAAGCTTTTCAACACTTCCATTGTTTACAACATGGGAATTAGTTAAAATATACCCTCTACTGTCAACTACAACTCCTGTTCCAATACCCTGAGATTTTCTAGCTCCAAAGAAAAAATCCTGCTGTACACTTTCAGTGGTTATACCCACAACAGAAGGCATAGCTTTTTTTGCAACTGCTGAAACTAGGGACTCGTAATTTGTATTTTCTACATTTATTACCTGTTTTACATCCTTGCCAAAATAGTTTTGTGGGTATGGAACTAAATCGCCAAAAACATATACAGGAAGAATATATCCAGAAATTACCCCTCCTAGTAGAGCAGAAATTAATGCGGTTATAAGTATAGTTATACTTAACTTTCTTTTTTTTCTTGGCTTAGATTCTCTCTCACCAAAAAATTCTTGAGGAGAATTTATAACTTCCACTTTATGTTCTTCATTTTGATTAAATTTATTATCCATTAAAAAAACCTCCTTTTTTTATGTTGATAACTTTATTATAAAAGGAGGTTATGAACAATTTATGAACAAATTGTGAACAATTAAAGTTTTTTATTTTATTTTCAAGGAAAAAACAAAAGCTGAACCCTTACCTAATTCACTTTCTACTTTTATTTCCTCACCATGTCTATCTATAATCCTTTTTACAATATAAAGCCCTAGTCCTGTACCGTTTTTATTTCTATCTCTTGATTTATCAGCCTTAAAGAACTTTTTCCATATATCTGTCATATCTTTTTGGGATATGCCTATTCCATTATCCTTTATTTCTACCCATACTCTTTTACCTTCCATAGTAGTTTTGATATTTAATCTACCTTGATCTTTTATAAACTTCATAGAATTTTCTAAAAGATTATTTATTACCTGTTCAATAGCATCTTTATCTGCTAATACTTTAACCTTTTCATTATATAGTTCTAAATTAACGTCTATTTCTCTTTTCTCAATTTCTTCTTCATATTTTATTAAAGTTCTAAGTATTAACTCATTTATTTCAAACTCTTGAGGGCTTATTGGATACTCATCTGATTCCATCTTTTGAAGATCTAGTAGATTTGATATTAATTTACTAAGTCTTGTAGTCTCCTTTAGAATAATATCTAAGTATCTATCACTTTCCTGTGAAGGAATTGTTCCATCCACAATCCCTTGAACAAAGCCCCTTATTAGTGTTAAAGGTGATCTAAGCTCATGGGCTATAGCAGATATAAAATTTCTACGATTTTCTTCTATAGTTTGTAGCTGCTCAGCCATATAATTAAAGGTTGTAGTAACCCTACCTATTTCATCATTGGTATAAATCTCAGCTCTTTGGCTAAAATCCCCCTGAGCCAAAAGCTTCGCTGCTTTTTCCATAGATTGAAGAGGCGAGGCTAATTTTTTAGAGACTATGTAGAGAATAATAATAGCAATCAGTAAAGAAATACCCATGGCACTCCAAATAATTTTGTGAGTCTCAGCTATTGCATTGGTTACTTCATAAATGGGGGAATGCATTATTATAGCATTTACAACTACACCATTAATAAATATAGGCATGCCTACTGTTATCATGGGAGTCTCTCCACCTTCATCATATATGCCCTTTTTTACGATAATTTTCCCGTCAAGAGCATCTAACATTTCTTGAGCGGTTATTTGTGTTCCTATCCATTCCTTTTCATTACTAGATACACCATATATTATGCCTTTTCTATCTAAGATCCATATTCTTGTGTTAGCAAATTTTTCTAAAGACCTTAACTCTATATTTAATCTTTCTTGAGATACATATCCATTTAAGTAATCAATAACTAATTCATTTAATTTTTTTCCTTCTTCTAGCAGAGTTTGTTCCTGTCTTTGAAAGTAATAATTTCCTAAAAGCTGAGAAAATAATAATGCTAATATAAGGAAAGTAACTGCGATAATTACAAAATAAGTGGTCATTAGCTTTTTAAACACTGTATTAAGCATGTTCTTCCACCACAAATTTGTAACCCACTCCCCAAACAGTTTTTATGCTATATTGGGAGGCTACACTTTCTAGTTTTTTTCTCAGCCTTTTTATATGTACGTCAATTGTTCGATTATCCCCTTCAAAATCATATCCCCATATGTTTTCAATTAACTGTTCTCTAGTGAACACTCTATTTTTATTTTTAACAAGAAAATATAGAAGTTCCATTTCCTTATGAGGTAGCTCCATGGTTTTATCATAGATTTTTATTACATAATGGTCTAAGTCTACTAAAAGATTGGGAAGGACTATTTGACCTGAGCCAGATGATTGGAGAGTTGTTCTTCTTAATACAGCATCTACTCTAGCAACAAGTTCTCTAGGTTCAAAAGGTTTGACTATATAATCATCTGCACCCATTCTTAACCCTAAAACCTTATCAAATGTATCGCCTTTTGCAGTAAGCATGATTATTGGGACATCACTTATTTTCTTTATTTCCTTACAAACCTCCCAACCATCTAGTTTAGGAAGCATTATATCCAGTATAACTAGATGGGGTGTTTCACTTTTAAACGCCTCTACTCCTTTTATTCCATCATGAGCCTTTGTAATAGCAAAGCCTTCTTTTTTCAAGTACATTCCCACTAAGTCACTGATATTTATATCGTCCTCAATAATCAATATTTTTCTTTCCCCCATAAAAACCTCTCCTTAACAGATTGAATCTTATATATATATTATCATATTTTATTTAATGCATATTATAGGGATTATGCGACACGAAAAAATTGAAGGTTAAAAGATTAAAACCAGTTGTAGGGGCGACCTGTGGTCGCCTGGATTGAATGTCAAAACCAAGGCGACCACAGGTCGCCCCTACCATCATAAATATTATTTCCGTGCCATGTCGGACACATAGGTCCGACACTACAAATCGTAGGGTTTGACCCATGTGTCAAACCGGCTTTTGATCTTGACTTTAACCTTAACCTGCAACATGTTACGTCGCATAATCCCTATATCATGTCTATCATTCCTTTGATATATACCAATATAAAATACCCACTAAAAATGTTCCTCCTACTATATTTCCAGCTGTTACAACTCCTAAATTATAGAAGAAACCGCCTATTGATATTATTGAAGAATTATGAGACATCAAAAGTGCCATACCCATAGCTGTCATATTAGCAATACTGTGTTCAAATCCAGCTGCCACAAAGGCATATAAGCACCACCAAATAAGTACTAGCTTAGATATATCATCTTTTGCTTTTGTGCTAGCCCATATGGCTAAGCACACTAACATATTAGCTAATATACCTTTAACAAATAAATGAACAGCTGGTCCACTCATTTTAGCCTCAGCTACACTTATAACATAATCTCCTAAAAAAGTCCCGTCTAGCAATCCTGTATGTACAGTTAAGTATGCTAAAAATATTGATCCTATTAAATTTCCTACGTATGATAATATCCAAATTAATGCTGTATCTCTTAATGTAACTTTCTTCTCTATACTGCCTAGTGCCATAACCATGGTATTTCCTGTAAATAGTTCTGCTCCTGCAAAAATTACTAAGGTTAAAGCAATTCCAAAACTAGCTCCAATAATTGTCTTTGCTACAGGAGAACCTACTGCTACAAAGGGAGCTCCTACAGAAAAAGCTAATACTATTCCAAATCCCACATACATTCCAGCTAATATAGCTGAAACTATATATTTTGCGTAACTCTTATTCAAAAAGTTTTTTTTGTTTATAGCACTTTCAACCATACTATTTACTGTGCTCATATACATTATGAAACTTCCTCTCTAGTAATTTGATTTTAAATCTATTATAACATTTCATTATTTCTTAATATTTACCTTTTTTTGAAATTCTAACAAAAAAACAAGAGACTTTCAATGTCTCTTATCCCTCTTCTTGTTCAATTATATATTCATCTAATATCTCCAAAACATCATTCATAAATGTATCCTCTATATCGCCATCTAATTGATATCTCCATTCTTCAGGGCTTGAAGAGGTAATAATAGTCCCATTTGTTACACCATCTATATTCTCAATTTCAATCACTAACATTCTTTGATGGTTTTCTCTAGGATAAAATTTTTCAAAAATTATACTACCTGCATTCTTTTTTCGTCCTAGATTATAAAGTCTATCATAAACTAAATCACCTTGTATTCCTTCCATAAGTAACTCCAATACATACTTTGGTTCAATAGACAAGGAAACTATTCTTATACCCATAGTCTAGTCATCCCCCTTTTACACCTTTTCTCTATCTATATTCACTTAGTTGAAAATAATTGCAATATATTTTCAACTATTGATAGAATTTAGTGAAAAAGTCAAGTAATATGACAAAACCAAAGATTTTTTATTGGTCTTGGACAGTTCTTGTGGTTTATTACTGTAATCTTGTATAGTGCTCATCTAAAACTGAATTAGTAATTTCATGAAGCTGACTATAATTTGTAGCTCCAAAAGCCAGGGTTATAACAAATCCTATATTCTCTCCCTGACCTCTATTTTCATATATATCATAGGCACTTATTACATCTGCTAGATGATATCTAATTTCTATTCTATCCTTTATCTCATCAATAGCTGCATCTATGAAATACTCAGCCTGTTCCACTAAAACAGCTGTATACATATCCTCATCATCTACCGTATATCCTCCTTCTTTCAGATCTTTCTCAACTTCCTTTTCTAAAATAGAGCTGTTGAGCTTTATTTGGTATGCTAGAATGTCCTTATCTTGGATAGCATGACTGATGTCTATAACATCATCAAAGTAATTATTATTTTCTATAATGTCTTGTACCTCACGACTATTTAAACCAACTATTTTTTTATCTATATTTGTCCTAATTTCCTTCATGCTTATACCTCCTCTATAATGTCTACTTTTATAATGGTCGGGAGGTATAAGAATTATACTTAAATATATGTCCATATTTGAATAATTTAAATCTCACTTTTACTATCAGACATAACCTTCTTTATAATCTTTCTTTATAATCTTTCTTTATAATCTTTCTTTATAATCTTTCTTTATAATCTTTCTTTATAAATAATTTCTGCCTCTCTTTCAATATATTCATTTTTCTTATCTATAAGCTTTTGTATATATTCACTCATATTATTATCCTCAAACTCTAATATACCAATCATACTATTAAAACCATCCAACATCTCTAGCCCTGATTCTAGATAAGCTTTAGCTATATCAGCTTGGCACCAGTTGTATAATGAATCATCGTCTTCTTCATACTCATTTATAATCTTTTGGTATATATCTATAGCCTGAAGGTAATCCTTTAAACCTGCATAGCCTACCACATCTCCTAGGTGCTTTAATGCCCAAAAATATATTTTTTTGTCCTCTCCTGCGTCCTCTAAAATTCCCTTATAGTGTTCTATTGCGTCAGATACCCTTCGGTTATTTACAAGCTGTTCTCCTTCTTTAAATCTAGCTTCCCAATCCATTATAAAACCTCCTTTTTTTGTTCTTTGCTCTTAGTTCTTAGCTCTTTGCCACTAACTACTAACCACTAACTACTATCTATCCTATTCTCTCTTCATCTTTAAAACCCTTTATCTTTTACCACTAAAAAGGCTACTGAGGAATTCCTCAGTAGCTTTATTTATTGTATAAGCGTATTTATTTCTCTAGTTCCTGCTTGCATTGAGTTAGAACACAAAGGACATGATGGGTCTTCAGATATTGCGTACTCTTTTTGCATCCACCCTATACAATTTGTACACTGCCAAACATCCACCATCTTCTTTTCATATTGTGGTTCCTCTACATTTTTTCGATTCCTAAAAAACATTATATCCACTCCTCTCGATGTCATACACAAATGTGGTCTTATTATGTCTAGGAATCACAATCCATATCCATGGTAAATTTATCTAAATGCTTTTAACACTATTGGTCCATTTTGCACATTTATCGCCCCACATAGCTACAACCTCACCATTTATTTCTACCTTAATAACCTCACACATATTGCTACATCCTGTGCACTCAAAGCTTGTTGGTGAAAAGTCAATATCTGCAGCTTCAAAACCTTTAAATTTTGTAGTCGTATTATTATACTCTATATGTTCTTTTGAAAGAATTGCCGAGCCTAGTGAACCCATAACATCAAAATGCTCAGGGACTATAACTTTCTCTCCTATTTCCTTTTCAAAGGCGGCAATAATTCCTACATTTGCTGCAACTCCTCCTTGAAAAACATATGGCGGTCTTAGTTTTTTTCCACGACCCAAATTATTTATATAATTACGAACTAATGCCTCACAAAGACCATTTATAATTTCTTCTTTTGAATATCCAAATTGTTGTTTTGAAATCATATCAGACTCTGCAAATACAGTACATCTTCCAGCAATACGAACATGCCTATTTGCCTTTAAAGCATATTCGCCAAACTGCTGAATAGGAATACCTAATCTTTCTGATTGATGATCTAAAAAAGATCCTGTTCCTGCAGCGCAAACTGTATTCATAGCAAAATCTGTAATTAATCCTTCATTTAGAAATATAATTTTTGAGTCCTGTCCACCAATCTCAAATATAGTATTAGCTTGAGGAACATAATTAATTGTAGCAGTAGCATGAGCTGTAATTTCATTTTTTATAACATCAGCTCCTACCATAATCCCCACAAGCTGTCTACCACTTCCTGTAGCCCCTACACTCATTATCTTATACTTTCCATCTATATCATCTTTAAGCTTACGCAAACCTGTTCTTACTGATTCTAGCGGTTGTCCATTAGTTCTAATATACTGCTTAGAAATAACCTTATATTCACTATCTATAGCTACAACGTTGGTACTAACAGATCCAACGTCAATACCCACATATGCTTTTTCCATACAAAAGTCCCCCATTTTTTAATTGTATTCTGCATATATTTTAGGATACTTTAACAGTATTCTTATTTTTTATATTTTTTATTAAATCTAAAAATGCTTCTATTCTAGTTAAATTGTTAGCTATTCCTGCTTGCTCATCTAATGCAATTGTCAATACAGGCATACCAGTATCTTCTATTAGCTTAGGCATTATACTTTGGGATACCAATTCTGGTAGGCATCCAAAGGGCATAAGATGTATTATGCCATCAAAGCCTTGTTCATGATAATCTATAATATGTCCCATAGTTTCCTTGGCATGACCCCCTATAGGTATTTCAATATATCTTTCTCCCTTTTTAGAAATTTCTTCCTCCCTAGATTTGCTAAACCTTTTAGGGATCATGTGGGTTTCTATCCATTGAGAAAGATAGTGACTTCGCCTGACTTCACAACCTAAACTACCTAAAACTTCTTCCATTTGAATATTTACAGAAGATTCCATAACCACATAAATTTCTCCAACAATACCAATCTTTATTTTTTTCTCTTCAGGTACAGTCTTGATAGGTATGGAATCTATTAAACTTTGACTATACTTGGTAGCTCCTATAAGCTCTTCCTCTTTAATAATTTTTTCATAAATGCGTTGAATGTCACCCCAAACTCTTGTACAATCACCCTTATTTATTTCATAGGCTCTTTTAGTTTGAAGCTGCATTTCCAATTTATCTACCTCAACAGACATTTTATATGTGAGCTTTAAGTGTTTCCACACAGATCTCCAGGACTGATTTCCTTTTAATCTTTTAACATTATAAAGGAAACCTTTAAAATCTCGTTTTACAGAATCAAATACCAATACATCCACATTATACCCAAGATTATTTAAGATTCTATGATGCATCTCCCCATAAAATCCGGCTCTACATGGTCCATGCCCTCCAGAGGTTATAATAATTTCTGCTCCTTTTTCCATTGCCTCTACATAACTGCCCATTATTACTTTCATAGGAAAACAGGCAAATTCAGGACTGTGCTTAACCCCTAAGTCTATAGTTCTCTGACTTGGCTTTGGAGGACTAATTGCCTCGTGACCTAGTAGTTCCACTAATTTTTTATATACCAGCGTTGTTCCCATGTATGGAAAGGATATTTTCATTTGAGGAAACACCACCTGTCATTATTTTTTTTCTCTTTATCATATCTGCAAATGCTTCTACTCTAGTTTGAAGATGGCTCTCTCCCGTATGCTCATCTACTCTTATAGTCATAAAGGGTTTATTATAATTACTTGACTCTAACTCCATCATTTTGCCTATCATAGAGTCCGGTCCACATCCGAAAGCTGTCATATGAATCAGTCCATCTATCTGTGGATTATTATAAAAATAATACCCTGCTCCTAGTAATTTGTTACTGAAGGTCCAAAATAAACGTTTTTTCATAAATTGAATATTTTTATTTATTAACTTTTCATCAAGCATTTCAAAGGTTATAATATTTACATTCATTTCTTTTAGTTTTTCAACTACATTCATACTTATAAACTCATCATATATATCATAAACATAACCTAACAATCCAATAGTAATTCCTGGGGTTGAAATTTGGTTTTTATTTTCAACTTCTTTCCCATCAAAAATATCTAAGGCATCATTTAGTACATGCCCCTCTTTACTTAAATGTCTAAATTTTTCCCACTCTTTTTCAGCCTTTCTTAATGCTCTTTGTAATTCCCAATTACTTATACCTAAAACTTCTTTCATTTCTCCATAAAATTTTGGATTTGCAATTTTATCGCTATGTGATTGAATTTTAGGACTTAATATTTTATTAAAAGCTCCTGGAACAGTATGCTTTATCATATCAGGAAGCCCCATAAATTTAGGACAAAAAAATTCATTTTTTGAAACGGAAACCATTCTTGGAATAAAAACATAATCTACATCATCTATAATACTGGCTACATGACCTGCATATACCTTTATTGGCACACAAATTTCAGGAACTGAAGTCTCAATTCCCTTATTGATAATATATTTTGATGTGGGTTTTGATACTACAGTTTCTATATTTAATTCATCAAACATGGTTTTCCAAAAAGGATAGTAGTAATAATATAACAGTGCTCTTGGTATTCCCACCTTCATCTTTTTCATCTCCTTAGAATAAAGTTAATTCTATTATATATTTAGATAATAGAATTAACTTTATATACACCTGTGTTTTGTTTGATTACTAAAAGCCTTCTTAGTTTTCTTATTAGAATAACTGGATTAAATTCTATTTTTATATTTTTTCTTAATTTTTGAAAAGCTCTTAATAATAATATAAAAATAGATGAACAAACAAAACTCTTTAAGGCAAGTCTAAGATTAATAAGATTTCTTTCATTATTTTCTAAAGCTGAAGAATAAGTTTCTCCAAGGTAACTTTGACATGTAATATAAACTTGAGAGTAATCCAAGTTTTGATTAAAGGCATAGATAGGTATACTAAAAAAGCCTAATAATATTGTTAAGGCAAATAATAAAAAAGTATATATAATAAGTATTTTGCTTTTATTATTTTTTAATATAAATATCATATAAACCACCCTACCTTATAGTAGACTTATATACTCATTATACTACGTCTAAACTCTAATTAACATATCCTAAATTTTTTTATTATATAGTATACTTATATTTATGAGTCGCAAATTTGTATTATTCACAAGGACTGACTTATTGGAAAAAACAAATGAACTCGTGTGCTAAAGCACAGCGAGTTCACTTTTATAAATTATTTTTTCTGTTTAACTCTTTTCAGACGATAAAAATCCTCTCTCTCTTTTTCCTCTAAAACTTCTTCGATCAGCTTTACCTGCTCTATATACTTTGGAATCTGTATTTTCTCCAAGGCATTGGCTCTCTTCTGAGTTTTTTTTATTTCTATAGCCAGCTTATAAACTGCATTTTCTATCTCTGCCAACTCATAAATAAAATATTTTACTTCCCTAAATTTTGTAACTGCAATATCTAAGGTAGGATTTGTCCTGAAGAATCCGTAGTAGGTTTCAAGTTTTTTTTCATCATACTTTACTATTGGTAGTTCTACTCCCATAACACTTTTTGATAGTATTTCAAATTCTTCTACTGTTGGAATTGAAATTGCAATGTCCTCTACATTATCGATTCCTAAACTAATATTCACTACCTGTAGAGCCCTATATGCTTCATCAAAGGTTGTAGATATTCTATCCTGAATATTTTTTGCTTTATCCATTAAACTCATCATTTCTCTTATAAGAACATTCCTCTTTTTATCCAACAAATCAAAACCTCTTCGAGAGAAATCTAACAGGTTTTTAGCCTTTATTAAATTAGCCTTAGTAGGAGCAACATTAATTGCCATATCCAACATCCTTTCAAACTTATGTTAGTGGGTAGTAGTTAGTGGTTAGTAGCGAAAAACTAAGAACCAGAACATTTAAAACTGATAAATCCTATCACCAAAGTTCTCTGTACTTTAGCCTTGTTTTTAATCTTTGCACTAACAACTAACTACTTACTAATCCCTTTACTTATTTTAAGTTTTCCCACTAACTACTAACTACTTACTACTAACCTTCCCATAATATTTCTCTATCATCTCAGGTCCTATTCTGTCTAATTCCTCTATAGGTAGTATAGACAGTAGATCCCACGCTAGATTTAGGGTTTCAATCATAGTTCTATTTTCATTAAACTCTTGGGCTACATACCTATTTTCAAAACTTACTCCAAACTCCATATATTTTTTATCTATATCTGATAAATCGTCTTCTCCAATAATTTGTGCTAGCTCCCTTACATCTTGAACCTTAGAATAAGCTGCAAACAATTGATTAGCTACATCTTGATGATCCTCTCTAGTATAACCCTCACCTATACCATCCTTCATTAGTCTTGATAAAGACGGGAGTACATTTATTGGAGGATATATATTTTTCTGAAATAATTCTCTACCTAAAACTATCTGCCCTTCTGTAATATATCCTGTTAGATCTGGGATAGGATGGGTAATATCGTCATTAGGCATTGTTAAAATAGGAAGAAATGTAATAGAACCCTTCTTCCCCTTCATCATTCCAGCTCTCTCATATAAGGAAGCTAAATCAGAGTATAAATACCCAGGATACCCTTTACGACTTGGCACTTCCTCTCTGGCAGATGAAACCTCTCTTAGAGCTTCACAATAGCTAGTGATGTCTGTCATTATAACTAATATATTCATTTCCTCTTCAAAGGCTAAGTATTCAGCTGCACTTAAAGCACATCTAGGGGTCATAATTCTTTCAACAATAGGATCATTAGCTAAATTTATATACATTACAACTTTTTCTAGTACTCCTGAATCCTCAAAATTTTTCCTAAAATAATCTGCATCATCATGCTTTACTCCTATGGCAGCAAATACAACAGCAAATTCTTCATCACTATCTTCACTAATTTTAGCCTGTTTTACAATCTGAGTTGCCAATTCATTATGAGGCATACCATTTCCAGAAAAAATAGGAAGTTTTTGTCCCCTGATCAAAGTTACTAGGGAATCTATAGAAGATACACCTGTTTGAATATAGTTCCTTGGATACTCCCTTGCCACTGGATTCATAGGTCTACCATTTACATTGTATACTTTATCACTAAAGATTTCTCCACCCTTGTCTAAAGGAGTTCCTATTCCATTAAAGGTCCTCCCTAATATATCCTTAGATAAAGGTAATTCAAATGGCTTTCCTGTAAATTTTACCGAAGCATTATTAGTTGAAAGTCCAGTTGTTCCCTCAAATACCTGAGCCACAACCTTACCTTCTTCTACCTTGATTATCTTACCTCTTCGAGATTTGCCATCTTTCATAGCTATATTTATAATTTCTCCGTAGGCGGCATCCTCAACATCTGATAGAACTATTAATGGTCCCTCTACTTTATCTAAAATCAAGTATTCCTTTTTCATTTAAATCACACCCTAATTATAATGGTTTTTACGTTCCTATTTACTTTTGTATTTATTTATTAAGCTATCATAAAAAGTATCTATATTTATTTTCAGTTCATCTATTTTTCCTAAGTTATCATTGGGTATGGTATATTTCATCTTCATTACATCATTGAAAAGCTTGTCATCTTTAGCTTGAGAAATAGGTATATCTCTTTTAATAGCCTCTTGCGCCTTTTCATAAAGATAGTCTATTAATTCAAGCATTTTATACTGCTTTTCTAAAGGTACAAATGTATCCTCTTTATGGAAAGCATTTTGCTGCAAATAACCAATTTTCAATACTTTTGAAATCTCTAAAATAAGTCTTTGGTCATCAGGAAGTACATCTTCTCCAACCAATTGGACTATTTCCTGGAGCTTATTTTCTTCATAAAGTATTCTAATCATCTTGGCTCTTAAGTTTATAGCATTTTCATCTACATTTTCTTTATACCAATCACTTAGAACTTTTATATAACCACTATAGCTAGTAAGCCAATTTATAGCAGGATAGTGACGAGCATAAGCAAGCTTTTTGTCTAAAGCTAAAAAAGCATTTACATATCTCTTAGTGTTTTCAGTTACAGGCTCTGAAAAATCTCCACCAGCAGGTGAAACTGCACCAATAATCGTAATAGAAGCTTCCTTGTTGTTAAGAGTGGTCACATATCCTGCTCTCTCATAAAACTCTGCTAGTCTCGATGGTAGATATGCAGGATAACCTTCTTCAGCAGGCATTTCTTCCAATCTTCCAGATATCTCTCTTAATGCCTCTGCCCAACGGGAGGTAGAGTCTGCCATAATAGCTACATCATACCCCATGTCCCTATAATATTCTGCAATGGTAATACCTGTATAAATACTTGCTTCTCTAGCAGCTACAGGCATATTGGAAGTATTAGCTATTAAAATAGTTCTTTCCATAATAGGCTTATCTGTTTTTGGATCTATTAGCTTAGGGAATTCATCTAGTACATCAGTCATTTCATTTCCACGTTCTCCACAACCTATATATACAATAATATCTGCATCTGACCATTTTGCTAGTTGGTGTTGAGTCATGGTCTTCCCTGTACCAAACCCTCCTGGTATAGCAGCAGTTCCTCCTTTAGCAAGAGGGAAAAATATATCCAGCACTCTTTGTCCAGTTATAAGAGGCTTACTAATTGTTAGTCTTTCAATAACTGGTCTTGAATCTCTTACTGGCCATTCCTGATACATCTTTAACTCATATTCTTTATTGTTATCTTTTACTATTAGTAAAACATCTTCTAAAGAATAACTGCCACTTTCTTTTATCATAGTAACCTTACCTGCAACTTCAGGGGGTATCATAAGCTTGTGAGATATTAATGAAGTTTCTTGCACTTCTCCAAATATCTGACCTGGTTTTACTGTATCTCCTTTTTTAAATAACAACTTTACTTCCCATTGCTTTTCCATATCTATGGAAAGCAAGCCTATTCCTTCAGGAATAAAACCTTGGGACATTTCATTTATTTTTTCTAAAGGTCTTTCTATTCCATCAAAAATATTACCTATGAGTCCAGGACCCAGTTTAAGAGATAAGGGTTTTCCTGTAGAAGTCACCATTTCTCCAGATTTCAATCCTTCTGTTTCTTCATAAATCTGTAGAGTCCCTATATCTCCTTCCACGGAAACAACTTCTCCAATTAACTTTTTATTTCCTACCATTACCATTTCTCTCATTTTAAAACCTGTCATATTTTTAGCTTTTACTACAGGTCCATTGATTAATGTTATAATACCCTCTCTATTAGCCATTAAAATCCCCCGATTCTTGGAGAGTTTCATGTACCCTTTGCCCAACTTCCCATCTATTGTCTTCTATTATTGTATTAATACTAGAATCCATTTTCAGTGTCATATCGCCATTATAAACTACTAATCCACCAATTAGTTCTTCCTTAAACTCCTCTATATATACACTTTTCTTAGAAAATCCGTGCTTTTCAGCTACCTTAACAAATATATCAGAGAAGTCTTTTACATCCTTTTCATTTGCATATATCTTTATATCCTTTTCATTTGTAAGCTTGGGCAAAATTTCCTCTAATATATGCACTAAAAAATTCTTGTATTCTGAAGTTTTAGAAAAATCCTTTGCCATTTTATAAAGTTGATTTATAACCTTTTCTATACATTCTTGTTTTTTCATTAAAATTTGTCTTTTTTTATCTAGTCGAGCCTGGGATATAAGCTTATTTTTTTCATTTTTACCTTTTTCAATGGAATTTACAATTATTTTTTCTTTCTTGTCTGCCAGCTTATTCTTATATTCCTCTATCTTTTCATTGTTTTGTTTTGTGATTTCTTTATACTTTTCTTCATATTCCACTTGAACTTTACCTAGTACCATCTTTGTAAAAACATTTAACTTTTCCTCAATTGTAATCATACTATGCACCTCATATTCTAAGCCCAATAGATTCTCTTATATACTTTGTAATATAATCTCCACGAGTTGAGCCAAATCTATTGGGAATTTCAACTACTAAAAGGTCATCCTTTTTTATTTTCAATTCCATAATTTCATCTTCTGCCATGACGAGTATTGGTTCAGTAATAATTAAAATTTTTATTTCACTGTTGGCTATCACTTTATCTATCTCTTTTAAAACTTCCTCTTTATTTTTTACAACTACGCCCTTTATTCCTGCGAGTCTCATACCTATTAGACTATCTAGTTCATCACTAATCAAGTATGATTTCATTTTATATTCTTCCTAAAATAAGTATAGATATAATAAGCCCGTAGATTGCTATCCCCTCTGCTAAACCTACAAAAATTAGAGTTTTACCCAAGATTTTCGGGTCTTCAGATACAGCGCCTAAAGCGGATGAACCCACAGCTCCAACTGCATATCCTGCTCCGATTGTAGCAAGACCTGTACAAAGGGCAGCAGCAATAAAGCCTAAACCAGAAGCTGATGTTTCTGGCTCTCCAATAGCCATAACCATATCTGGCACAAGAATAATTATGGCCCCAGCTAGTAATGGAATAAAGGTAAACAAATTAAACCTTAAAGCCTTTCTTAATTTACTTTTATTAGATAATTCACTTTTGTACAACAAAAAACCACCAGCACTAATTGTCATAAGTACTATAAGTACTGTAGTAGTTAGTATAAATTTCATATTAGTATCCTCCAATCAAAATTGTATTTTATGTTCTATATAAGCTTTTAAAAACATTAACCCCCGTGAAGAGTTACAGAATATTTATTGTAGCTTGACTGGATCAAATTCAACCCCTTCTCCCTTATAATATTTACTAAACATTTCATAATATTCTAGTCTTAGGCCTTGAATAAATACAATTAATCCTTCCAGGCCAATAACAATCATATTTCCAACAATAAATATAATAATACTACCTGCAAAGTTATTTATCATTTTAGCCATAGTTTGAAACGCTATAAATAAACCTACATGGTTTAGTGCAAATGCCCCTACCCTTATAAAAGAAACCGTACTACTTAGCATATTTAATAAAGTTTCTAAAACATCAAATCCACTTTCTATATAATACTCTGTTTTTGTTTCTTCATATAAAGGCTTATGGCCTTTAATTGCATTTGCCAAAGGCTCTCTTACAACTATAAGTCCCATCAAAACTACTAGCAGTATATAAGAAAGGGTATTCGGTAGTATTTTTATACCTGTGGCTATGTTAGTAACAAGCATCAAAAGTATCAAATAAAAGGCTAATCCTACCAACCCATTTCTACCAAATATGCCTTCCTTTATATTTCCTTGTTTTAAAGAGTTTACAATCCCATAGGCAAAACTGATTATAAGAATAAATACTCCTAATATAACAGAATCTAAAAGCATTTCATTAATATTTTCAATAGGATGTACTAACAACGCAGGAATTACATGCTCAAATCCAAAGACACTACCATATAAAAATCCAAACAATGTGGAACTTAATCCCAACCGACTTAATAGTTCCCCAAAAATCCTCTTATCTGGTTTTCGAATTAAAAAGATACCTGCCAAAAATAAAACTAAGCCCTGTCCTACGTCTCCAAACATTGCTCCAAACAAAAGCATATAAGTTATACTTAAAAAAACTGTAGGATCTAATTCATCATAAGATGGTATCCCATACATCTTGACTAGTGTTTCAAATGGTCTAAGTAATTTATTGTTTTTCATCTTTGTAGGTGGTGTAATATAGTTATAAACATCTGATGTATCTTTAAACATAATTAGCATATTATTCTCATATTTTTTTAATTGAGTTAATACTTTATCCTTATCACTATTCATAACCCAACCTGACAAATAGAAAAACATATTAGTCCTAGCAGTTTCATTTTTTATTTTTGTTTTTACTTCTTCCAATTTTAATCGGCTATAAGCTTTTAAAACAACATTTTTATTATCTTCCCTGTATTCATGTAATTGCTTTTTAAGACTGTCAATTTCTTTAGTAATATTATCTATTCGCTCATCTAACTTTTTAATTACTTCTTGGGTGGTTCCTGAAAACTCTTTGGACATATCCAACTCATGGAAATTCAATGATCGTAGTAACCTATTTGTCTCTATTTCTAATTCCTTAGGAGAAATAATTAAATATACCTCTCCAATATTATTACTTCCTATGTGAAGAACAATAGCAGAAGTATTTTCATAATTTTTTTTCAGTTTTAATCTATTTTCCTTAGAAAGGATTCCTATTTTATAACTAAAAAACTCTAGACCATTTAATTGATTTAAGTCTATATCATATTTTTTTAAATACTTTGTGTGATTTTCAAATTCATATAGTTCATATAATAATTCTTCCTTAAGTTCAATTTGCTTATATACATGATCAATTTCATCATAAATACTATTAATATTTTTTATGTCATTATTAAAATCAAAATCTTCACTTAAAAAATCTTCTTCTACTGTCGGTGTGATACCCAGATATTTAATAAGATTATTGGTTTTTACAGTAATATCTCTATTATCTTTTTCAGACCTATAGGGTTGTATAAGATTCATGTCTACTAACTCGTCTATATTTTCTTCTTGAACATCTAAAGTAAAATTACTTTGATTTATTTCATTTAAGGCATTTACTATATGTATATTACCCATAATAACTAATTCTTTTGTGATTTTATCTAAATTTTCCATAGGTCCTACAATATTCATCATAACCATTTTTTCAATTCCCAAATTGTCACCTCCCCCTATATTTTCCTAATTAGGAATTTTATATATTCATCTGAATTAAGATTGTATCTCACTGCCTCAACTATTGAAATCACATCTCTCATTTCATATTCTAACAAATGAACATACACAAAAGATTCTATAATATTCATTTTTTCTCTACTTTTAAAATCCAGAAGTTGAAAATAAACATATCGTTCAATTCGCCTTTCCATAAATATTTCTACAGTATCCTTATTATCAAAAAGAAAGCCATATTTAGAGTCAATTATTTTATTTATAAGCTCTTCTTGAGTTTTTGCATATGTTAAAGCTTTAAGTTTTTCATATCCTAAGTAAAATCCTCCTGGCAAAACATAGTTAATCAATTCTTCTGGAGAAATCTTGTAAAACTTTAACCCCCTATAAATCCACTGAATATTTAAAAGGTCTATATTCTTACCTTGGAGTTCCATGAGTTTGTCTCTTCCCTCACGATCTAACTTTTCAGCCTGTTCAGTAAACTCCTTAAAATATAATCTGTCTAAAACCATTTCCATATAAAATAATCTTTTTTCAGGTTCTTCTTGAAGGTAAGGTTTTAATAATCTATAATAATGTTTTCCTTTTAAATTTTCAATAAATTCATCTAAGTCCTTAGATGTGCTAAGTTTATTATGATCTAATCCCTCTGGATAAATTATTAAGTCTCTAATAGTAGAAATATCTTCTTTACGCATAATAAATCTAAGATAGATCTTAATATCTTCAATTTCATATCTTTTAAGCCAAATTTTAAAAAGCTTTTTATAATCACCTGTAAAATAATGAAGCATCTTCTTATATTGTTTAACCATATATCTTTTAAGTAGTACTTCTAGCTGTTGAATATTAACATTATTTGTATCTATGTTTTCTAAAACCTCTTTATATGCTGTATTCTCCTTTAAATAGGTAATAATATCACCAACATGTTTTTTTTCCAAGAGATTTTGATAATCTTTCTTTTTTAAGAGCTTTCCTTCCATTGCCATAACCTTTGTATTTATAGCAGCAAACTGTTTTACACTACTCATTACCCTCTCTCCTTCGTAACAAAACACCTTTATACCTTAAATATATTGTTAAAGATATCATTGGTTAAATTTTTGTACTTATTCTGGAAAGTTTTTTCTAAACGATCACATTCTTTTGAGGTTTCCTCTGAAATCCTTTTTTTATGATGAATACCCTCATTTAAAAGCTCCTGATATTTTTCATCACCTATTTTTTTAGCTTCTTTAATAATCTGTGTTTCTAATTCTTTAAGGGTTTTTTTAAGTTTTTCATTATTTGTGTTTTCTATAGCATTAATTTTTTCTTTAATGCTTTGAGCTTGTTGATCTAATTCAACAATTCTTGCTATTACACTATCCATTTTATTCACCTCTTTTGATAGCACTATTTATATATAAATTATTCCTAGAACTAATGTATTTATAAATAATTTTTAAAAATTATTTATAAATACCTATTTATCAAATATTCATTTTTTTCAAAAAATACTCATATATGTATATTATCACAAATATTTATAAAAGCAATCCCACTAACGAGGTACAAAATACCACTCCTATTCCCTTTTTTTCAAAAAATAAAAACCTCCTAGCTGGAGGCTTTTATTCTAACCGTTTACTCCAAGAACCTTAATATAATCCACATAAGGATCTTCTGTTCCCTGAAGCAAGCTTTCTTCTTCTTTTAAAGCCAAAATATGTTCTACTATCTCTTCGCTTATTCTTTCCCCAGGAGTTACCACAGGAATTCCTGGAGGATATGCCATTATAGACTCCCCACTTATTTCTCCTACTGCATCCTTTAATCTTACTACTTTCTTTTCACTGTAGTAGGCATCTCTTGGAGAAACAATTATATCTGGATTTTTAAGTATTCCCGTAGTTAGTTTTATTTCCTCATTTATTCTATGAGTAACAGCTAAGTCTTTTAAAGCATCTACTAAGGCCTGTAGGGATTCCTGTGTGTCACCTAGACTTACAATAGCCAAAATATTATACATGTCTCCTAGCTCTGCTTGAATTCCATATTCATCTCTTAAAATATCATATACTTCAAATCCAGTAAGTCCTAGATTCCTTACATTTATCCCCAACTTTGTTTCATCAAAATCATATACCCCGGGATCTCCTATCAGCTCATTTCCAAATGCATATAATCCGTCAATTTTATTTATCTCCGCCCTAGCCCAACGACTTAATTTAAGAACCTCTGTTAGGATTTCTTCCCCTTTTGTTGCTAACTGTTTTCGTGCTATATCTAAACTTGCCATAAGAATATATGATGCACTGGTGGTCTGAGTCAGGTTCAAAGTAGTTTTTACCGTTGGTTGATCAATAATACCTTCTCTTAGTAAAAGCAAAGAGCTTTGAGTAAGGGACCCTCCCGTCTTATGAGTACTAACAGCACACATATCTGCTCCCAACTCTATAGCGCCATAGGGAAGGTCTGGATGAAAGTTCAAATGGGCACCATGGGCTTCATCTACAAGTACAGCCATACCATATTTGTGGGCAAGCTTAACTATTGATTTAACATCTGAAATCGCTCCATAGTAAGTTGGATTAACAAGAAAAACTGCTTTTGCTTCTGGGTGTCTTACTATTGCACTTTCTACACTCTCAATACTTATTCCCATAGCTAAGCCTAATTCTTCATTAATTTCTGGTTGTATATATACAGGTATAACCCCACTTAAAATTAAGGCTGTAAAGGCTGACTTATGAGCATTTCTAGGTAGAATAACCTTATCTCCTGGCTCACAAACACTCATTATCATTGTTTGAACTCCTGAAGATGTTCCATTTACCAAGAAAAAAGCATGATCTGCATAATAAGCATCGGCGGCTAGTTCCTCCGCTTCTTTTATTACTCCTATAGGATTGCTTATATTGTCAAGGCACTTCATTGCATTTACATCTAGCTCTAACATAGCACTCCCAAAATACTCCACCATATCTGGTATACCTACTCCATGCTTGTGGCCAGGAACATCAAATGGTACTACCTTTCTTTTATGATAGTCTTTTAAAGCTTCAAATAGAGGTGCTCTATTTTGATCTGAACTCATCAATAATATCACTTCCTTACATGTATATTAGCTATATTAAAAAATAACCTTTTATTTCTTATACCCTTTTTATTAAAATAATCAATAGATATATTAAAATATATTTAGATTAAAAATTCAAGTCCTTTTTATAAAAATTATAAATTCCCATCTTATATATGTACATTACAAGATCTATATTTAATTTTCTAGTATTATCCTCTCCTATGAAAGCAATATTATATATGTTTTTTAAAAATTCTAAAAGTATTTAAAGTTTTTTGTTCTAAAGCTGTAACACTCTTTTAATAACTACATAATCTATAATAGGGAACAGATAATTTTATCCGAGTTTTAAAAATAAATGCAAGGAGGTTATATAAATGTCAGAGGTTGTTAAGGAAAACTGTGGTGGAATCTTTGGAGCAGACGACAGTTTGTTATTCTTCTTCTTATTACTAGTTGTACTTTTAGGAGGAGGCTTTGGTGGCTGTGGTAGTTTCTTAGGAGGCTATGACGATTCAAGTCTATTATTCTTCTTCTTATTGCTAATAGTATTATTTGGAGGCCCTCTATTAGGTGGTTTTGGATTAAGATAATAAAACTAAAAAAGGATGAATATCTGAGAAATTCAGATATTCATCTTTTTTTAGTTCCATACTTCCACCTGTGGAATATCATAGTAAAAGAAGGAGGTGTATGATTTTTATGCCTACACTAATCAGTCATACATGTTCAAAAGATAGCCTTTTGTTTTTCTTTTTGCTTATTGTTGTTTTACTTAAAGACACACCTTACTGTTCTCAAAATCCTACAGTTTTCGAATTATTTTTTTTGAATTTGGTGGTTTTAATTTAGATAAAAAAATAGGATACTGTTTAAACAGTATCCTTTCAAGTAAAAATTTATGAGATTTAATAAATATTAGGTGCTTTTAGTATATCACAATTTTCCTTTAAGCTTATCAATGTAAGCAATTCTTAATATATGTGTAAATCTTGTAATAACCATATATAGAATATATTTTAGTAAATTTCCACAAAATAAAGTGAAAGTTTAAAGGAAAAGGGTGATTTTTTGTATATAATTTACCATGATAAAAGTGGTGCTTATGGATCAATAATAGCAGCATTAATCCATCTTCAACAACTTCCTATAGACTCCATCCCTAGCACTGACCAATTAACAAAGTTATTTTGCAAAGCTATAAAAAAGAACAATCAAGGAATATTAGTTTATCAAGGAAAAGATGAATATGACAATAAAATATATACACTACTAAAAAAAGGTGATCGTTCATTAGCTATAAATGCTATTCAATCAGTACCTAAAATGATTGAAAAAGAAAATATTAAGATTCTATGTGTAGACACCTCTCAATTTAATAACTGTGGAGTTAGTTTAGGAGGCTTTTTTTCTATGAAACTAAGTTTCTTTACCTTTGGAAATTATATGGCTTCTAAAGGGATTGTAAAAGCTTATCCTAAGCTTATAGAATTAATTAAAAAAACAAAACTGAAAGTAAGTACGAATTAATTCGCACCCCCATTTGATTAACTAAAAATAGCACCTTGATTTTAGGTACTATTTAGCAAACTTTACAATTGTTTTTATTACCTTTTCCATTTTTTGTTTATCTAAGCATTCTCCATCTTCCATATCAATAAAACATTCTTTAGCATGTTCCTCCATAATAACTAGACCTACTTTGTGAACTGATGATTTAATGGCAGCTATCTGTAACAAAACCTCATCACAGGTCTTATTTTCTTCTACCATCTTCTCTATTCCCGCTATATGACCTTTTATTGTTTTTAATCTATTTAATATATCTTTTTTAGCAGTTTCCTGTGCCATAATGACTCTCCTCTCAAAGTCTTTTATTATTTTATATATTGTACCATAGTTTGGTTAATTACTCCTAATAGATTTAATTTTTAGAAAAGACATTGGAACGGTAGGGGATACCGTTCCATAATCAAAGTTTTACTCTATATGAAAAGATTTACATTTCCTTCATCTGCTTCTCCTAAATAGGTAGCAACTCCTGCAAATTCAACGCCTTCTATTAATTCTTCTTCTCTGATACCCATTACATCCATTGACATAGTACAAGCAATCATTTTTACTCCCATCATTTGTGCACTTTCAATTAATTCTGGAAGAGTATTAACATTTTTCTTTTTCATTATGCTTTTCATCATTGCTGCGCCCATACCTGCAAAATTCATCTTAGAAATACCAAGTTTATCAGCACCTCTAGGCATCATCCAACCAAAAAGTTTTTCCATAAAATCTTTTTTCACTTTAACTTTTTTTGCCTTTCTAAGTGGATTTAGTCCCCAGAAGGTAAAAAACATAGTTACCTCACTGCCCATGGCAGCTGCACCATTGGCTATAATCAAACTAGCCATTACCTTATCCATATCGCCACTAAAAACAATAATTGTTTTTTTATCTGCCATAGTATATTCTCCTTTACTTCTTTTCAATTACTGCATAAATTTCATTACCTGAATCATTAAGCTCCAATAGCACATTTCCTGTTTTCTTGCACCACGCTTGAATATCCTTAGCAAAGCCTTTATCAGTTACCTTAACATGTAGTGTGTCTCCTACATTAGCTTCCTTAGCTGCTTTAAAAACTTGCATAATTGGACCAGGACATTGAAGTCCTTTACAGTTTAATTGTATCTCTGCCATTTTAAATTCCTCCTATTTTTTATTCTTTTTCGTAAGGATATGCACAAGTACCACCCTCTAATATTTTTACATCAAAACCTAATTTTCTTAATTTTATATATGAAAGAAAAGCATTTTTTCCTACCTTACATACAAGAACAGTTTCCTTGTTTTTATCTAGCTCATCTATTCTAGTGATCAATTCTTCTGATGGAATGTGTATAGCACCTGGAATCGTTCCTATAATATAGGATCCTCCATCCCTTGTATCCACGATTTGTAGCTCATTTAGCCTTTCATTTAATTCTATTGGACTAATACCATGAACTCTACCCGTAAGCTTATTTCTCATAACATTAGCTGCTAATATGGTAGAAGACATTGCCATTGAAAACGGTGGTGCATATGCAAGATCTAGTTTTTCAAGATCCTCAACCTTAGCCCCAAATGTAATAGCTGTAGCCATAATATCTATTGGCTTGTCTACCACTCCTTCTCCTATAACCTGAGCTCCTAGCACCTTATGAGTATTTTTATCTGCTATAAGCTTAGTAATAATTTGACGATACCCTGGATAATAATGAGCCTTATCATTTGCTGGAACTAACACCGTTTCAATTTCAAATCCTGCTTTTTTGGCATCTCTTTCAGATAGTCCTGTTTTAGCAGCATTTAAATTAAATAGTTTTACTATAGTTGTTCCCAATACACCCTTTAAGTGGTCCTTTTCTGATTTAGAAATATTTATTCCTGCGATTCTTCCCATTTTGTTTGCAGTAGAACCCATTGGATACCAAGCTGGTTGTTCTGTAACAAGATTGACATTTTCAGCACAATCTCCAACAGCATATACATCTTGAAGATTTGTTTCCATATATTCATTAACTTTAATAGCTCTAGTTACTCCTAGCTCTACACCTATTTGCTGAGCTAACTGAGTATTTGCTCTAACTCCTACAGACATTATTACTAGGTCTGCTTCAATTTCTCTCTTGTCTGTTATTACCTTTTGTACTTTCCCATCCTGTCCTTTTATAGAAAGTACCTTTTCTCCTGTATATATATTGACGCCCTCTTCTTTCATATAGTTTTGTGCATAAAGGGCAATTTCTTCATCAAATGGTGGTAATATATGATCTATAAGCTCTACAAGAGATACTTCAATATTTCTTTCATGTAGATTTTCAGCAACCTCTAAGCCTATAAATCCTCCTCCTACAACTACTGCCTTTTTAACCTTTCCTTCATCTACTAACTTACGAACTTCTAAAGCATTTGAAACCGTTCTTACAGGATAAACCCCTTGGAGATCCTTTCCTTCAATAGGTGGTACAAATGGAGATGCCCCAGTGGCAATTACTAATTTATCATAGGTATATACTTTCTCTTCTTCTGTTTTTAAGTCCTTAACTTTTACAGATTTACTTTCTGTATCAATTTCAAGAGCCTCATGTTCTATATATACATCAATATCAGTTATTTCTTTAAAGTCTTCTGGAGTTTTCACTACTAACTCTTTTTCCTCTTCAATAACTCCTCCTATAAAATAAGGTAGTCCACAACCAGCATAAGAAATATGCTTGTCCTTTGTTACTACAACAACTTGTGCATCTGGATTTTCTCTTTTAATTTTAGCCGCAGCTTTAGTTCCTGATGCAACGGCACCAATTACCAATATCTTTTCCACAACTTTTCATCTCCCATTCTATTCCCTCTCCCCTCAGGCGGGGGTATATATAAATATTAATATATATTTAACAAAATGTCAACAAAAAAGATTAAAAGACAAGGTGATATTTATACCTCGTCTTCCATCTTTTTCATTATTAATAGTACCATGGTCTTCTTCGTCTTGGATAGTATCTTCTTCTATCAACTAACTCTCTTAAGAGGAGTGCCCCTATAAACGCTCTTAATATATCCCCAGAATCTGTATAGCCTACAGGCGAGCGATACATTCCTTCGCTACTAATGTTTTCATAAATTTCTTCTACCATTCTATCTACTACTTCTTTTCTTGGGAATGGCTGCATTGCTTGATTGTATGGATGATCGTCCCTTTCACATACTCTTCTTATATTAGAATAAATATTATGATAAACGTCAGGATACATTTTTTCGGCTTCTCTCACACAATAGTTTAAATAATTTTGATCATAATGTTGGTCAAAATACATTTTCTTTCCCCCCATTTTTATAAATTTTTAAGACTCCCACTTTTATAAGTGAGAGAGTGAAGCTTTTTACTTCAGGTGGAGTAGAGTCTCCATCTGAAACTTCGATGTTTTGCTTTAGCAAAACCAGTTCACTTTCTATGCATATTACCTATTTTATCCTATGGCTAACAACTCCCCTTCTCCAATGGAGCGATAAGGGTTATACAACCACTGGATAGATTTAACTAAAATTCAACTGGAGTTAAAACTCCATCTGAATTAAGTTTCACTTTATAATATGTAATTTTTTAAATAATTGTTATAGTTTATACTTAGTAAATATCTAAATAAGAGTAATAAAACCTTTCCCCTACAAATATATTATTAGTACGAGGTAATTGCGAGGTGATATAAAATGTTAAGAATTTTAGTATTCAAAAGACGCACTATGTACATTGTTTTAGCCATACTTGCTGTTATAGCTATAGGTGCATTCTTGTTTTCTGCTATGACAGGCTCCGATGAAACTTTTTCAGAAACAATGAAGTATGCTTACAAAAAAATATCGCCAGAACAGGCAAAGGTACTAATTGAGAAAAATCCTGAGCTAGTCATTTTTGATGTTCGCTCAGAAAAAAATTACAATATAGGGCATCTTCCCTGTGCCCTTCAGGTAACGGAAAAAGAACTTAAGAAAAACTTGTCATACTACGAAAAGGACAGTATCTACATGATTTATGGCGATGATAATAAAGGAAGCGAAAAAGCAGCAGAAACAATGGCAAGCAAAGGTTTTTCAAGGATTTATATGTTAAATGGTGGCCTAGAATATTGGCCATATGAACTAGAATAAGACCAGAGTGTTACACTCTGGTCTTATTCTTTGTACATATAGGTTAACCATGTATCGGAACACATTTTAGGGATTATGCGACACAAACGTCGCAGGTTGAGATTAAGGATAAGGTTAAAATCAAGAGCAAAGACTGGTTTGACACATGGCACGGATATTCATAAACATATCCTGTAGGGGCGACCTGTGGTCGCCTTGGTTTTGGCATTCAATCCTGGCGACCACAGGTCGCCCCTACCGTTGTCTGGTGTAGTGGTTGATGCCCACATCGACCCGGGAATGCGTATATCCCCGCGGGGTGATGTGGGCATCCCCCCCTACACACGTACCATTATGTTTTTATGTTTTAACCTTATCCTCAACCTCAACCTCAACCTGCGTCGGTACGACGCATAATCCCTATATTGTGCATTAAAACACCCCCTTATCTCAAAATCATTGAATTAAGGGGGTGTTTAAATTATCTTGGTGGAGGAGTTGGTTTTTGGGGCATGGCTACATTTCCTGTCTTAGCATCAATATACAGTAACCAATAACCATAATCGCCTTTTTTAGGTTCTTTATTCTCTAGTGGATGCCAATAAACAAAGCCTGTATTTCCTTCATAGGGTTGTTCACTTGCCATATATCTTCCTGGAATTCCATAAACATAGTAAACAGCTTCTCCTCTATTATTTTCTACTATGCCAAATATATAATGCTGATACTTATATATAAGATCTGGACATCCTGTAGTATATTGAGTGTTATTATTATAATAGTAATACATATTTGCAATATATCCATAAAACGGCAAGAAATTTCTATAAAGAGTTTGTTGACTACAGTCTATTTTCCACCATTTGCATTTAGGAATATTTTTTTCAAATGGCTCTGCCTCATTATAATATTTTAAAATATTCTTAACATACCCACACACCATTTTAAAATAATGCTGATAATACTTATTTGCACTTGTATGGTCATAGGATTTCATTTCAGAGCATTTTGTTTTATCATATCTCGGAGTCTTTTCTTTATTATTTTCATCCTTTTTATAGTCTTTTTCAACTTCTTCCTCTATTTCTTCAACCTCTTCCTCATCTATTTCTTTCTCCATTTCTTCAGTTATATCTTCTACTACACACTCACAATCATTAATTGTTTTTTTATCTTCTTTAAATATTTCTTCAACAGTTCCTTCTATTATTTCTTCTGAGACTTCACCTACAACACATCCGCAATCTTCTTCTGATTTTTCCTCTTCCACTTCTATAGATTCTTCCTTTTCTTCCTCAATTACTTCCTCTGTTTTTTCTACCTCTTTAGCAGGCGTAAATTCTTCCTCATATTTAGCAGTTTCATCCATTCTTTCAAGAGTTCCTTGGTCATCATCAACTTCATGCTCTTGAACAACTTCTTCTTTTTCATAGAAACTTTTCAATATGTTTTTCCATTCACCCTTTTTCTTATTGATAAAACCTACTAAAGGAGCTTGAACCGTATTTCCTCTCAACTGCTCAGTATTAGGCTCTGCAACAATGGCAACTATATTAAAATTACTAATTAAATTACCTTGCCCATCTACATTTTCAGGATCAAACTTCCAGTTTAATTGACCTTTCCCAGTTTCATCAATAATAAAGCTGCCATTATTAGCGTAAAGATTTACTTCATCCTTTGTACCTAAAAGCACTCCTCTATATATGTACTGGGCATTGTCAAAGTACTTAAAGTTTTCAATATAGTGGTTTAATACACCTTTTCCATTTTTAATCTCAATTTTAGTATATCCCTTTGGTTTATTTCCTCGTACACCATCAAACCCCTCATCTTCATTATCTAGTATGATAAAGTATCTTCGATATCTTTTATTATCCATAGACACCTTCACCTCCCAAATTTATTCACTTAATACTAATATATGTGAGAAAACAAAAATAGTTCACTATTTAAAATAAAATCCAAAGATTTTCTTAAAGTAAAAACCTCTACCATTTAAGTAGAGGTTATAAATTCACTATATGTATTTGTTAAACTCACGTGCTAATATGGCATATTCCTCAATACTCAATGTCTCTCCCCTGCGTTCTTCCTTAATTCCACTTTCCTTTAAAATATTTCTTACCGTATCCTTATCCAATCCTAAGGTACTACTAGTCAATGCATTAAGAAGGGTTTTTCTTCTTTTTCCAAAGGCAGCTTTAACTATGTTAAACATTAACTGTTCATTGGGTACTTTAACTCTTGGTTCTTTAAGTATTTCTAACTTTATTACAGTGGACTCAACATTAGGTTGTGGCATAAATACTGTTCTAGGTACTTTTGTAATAATCTTCGGCTCACTATAATATTGTACTGCTACAGATAGTGCTCCATAATCCTTTGTACCTGGTTTTGCCTGCATTCTATCTGCTACTTCCTTTTGAATCATTACTACCATGTTTTCTAAAGGAATTTTTTCTTCAAGAAACTTCATTACTATAGGAGTAGTAACATAATATGGTAGATTTGCTATGACCTTTACTGGTTTATTTGGACTTTTTTCTTTTACTAGCTTTAATAAATCCAACTTTAACACATCATTGTTAATTATTTCTACATTAGTATATGGACTAAGGGTCTGTTTAAGAATTGGAATCAATTTCTTATCAATTTCTACTGCAACAACCTTACTAGCCTTTTCTGCTAAACCTTGAGTAAGTGTTCCTATTCCTGGTCCTATCTCTAAAACCACATCATCTTCAGTAATATCAGCTCCATCAATGATTTTAAATAAAATATTTTCGTCTATTAAAAAATTTTGCCCTAAACTTTTTGAAAATTTAAATCCATACTTACTAATTATTTCTTTTGTTACCCTAGGTGAAATCAATCTTTCCACAAAATCCCCTACTTTACTTTGTTTTTCTTAATGAATCTTCGAATTCATCTCTTGTAATTCCATAGTTATTCAGCCTATTTAAAAATTGTTTTCCGTTTGCATACCCTATTCCCAGAAGTTTTCCCATTTGATCTCTTCTATATCCAGCCTGTTCACTACCCATTAAATCATTTTTTATAAGATCCGCTTTAGTAAATTCATTTGTAATAACAGACATTTCAGTTCTTACCTTTTCCAAAGCCGCTCGAATATTTTCAGGTGATGCATTTTCAATGCCTATATCTCCATTTTTTTTTGCCTCTTCCCTAGGGAGGAAGGCATGCTTACAGCCTTTAATTTTAGAAGATATCTTTTTTCTGATTTCTTCTCCTGCATGATCTGGATCAGTAAAAAGAATTACACCTTTTCTTTCATTAGCAAATTCTATTCTCTTTAAGGTTTGTTTACTTAGTCCATATCCATGAGTTATTATTATTTCAGCATCCACTGCTCGTTTAACTGCAATGGCATCATCTCTTCCTTCTACCACTATAACTTCTTTTATCATTTAATTCCTCCAAAATAACTAGGACAGGGAATTTTCCCTGCCCATTTACTAGTCTAAAATAAATACTTCTACTTTTTTTCGCCCATACTTTTCAACATCTGCAGGATCTTCAAAATATAAATCTATCTTATTTCCTTTTATAGCTCCTCCAGTATCTTCAGCACTAGCAAATCCATAATCTTTTGACCCATCCAAAGATTTTACATATAGCTTTGTTCCTAGTGGAATTACTTTAGGATCTACTGCTACAACACCAGGTCTTACCTTAGTTCCTGATCTAGTAATACCATAGTACTTATCTCCTGGATTTTTACCAGTACTTTCAAAAGTGGCATCATATGCAGTAGAGGACATTCTTATTGCTTTTTTAAATCTTGTGTCCCCCCTGGAGGTAGCAATATATTGAGCAGTACCTTGCTCTACAATTTCATTTTGAGCTGGTGCTACTATCTTTTCTTGAATTAACTCCCTAGTGATTTCTTTTCCATCCTCATAGACAACCTTATACTCTACTTCCTTCTGGCCATCTTCACCCTTTTGTAGAATTTTAAGCTTTCCTTTATCCATACCATCATTATACTTTACCACTCTCTCATAGGGTATTGAGATTTTTTCTTTTACTATTTCTTTTTTCATTCTTTTAACCATAATAGTATCATTTTTGTCTACCCAAGAATATCGAGATGGCTCTACTAAATCTTCCTCATTTAATTCTACTTTGTATTCATTTAATACATCAGAAACCTTGTTATAGGCAGTCATAGCTTCCACTGCCTCACCATCTACCTGTATAGTAACAGGATAGGCCCTTTTAATATTAATTGTCATACCTGATTCTAATTTCTTTTCCATAGCCACTGATATTTGGTCATGTTCGCTTAATTTAATTTCTGCCTTTTCTAGTGCGTCTTTAGCAGTAGAAATATACCCCTCTATAGTTATTTGTTTTTCTCCATCTTGAATTACCACTTCTTTAGTTAAAGCATTACTTATGGAAAAAATCCCTAAGATCAACATAATTCCTAGAAGGACAAGATTCTTTTTTGCAAATCCTAAGACTTTATCCCTCTTAAAATTTGTTTCCATAGGTTTTTAACCTCCTTTTTTTTGCATGACATATGTAATGACTGACATGCTTATTATGTTTTGGATGGTAATGTTTTAAGTCTATCATATTTTACATAAATGATGTAACTTTGTCAACCAACCATATGATTTTATATCTATAGACCTTTACCAGTCTTAGTATTAACCTGGTATTTTTTTCTTATTCATATATGCAAAAATTATTTTAAGCCTTGTATTAATAGTTACTGCTCCATATAGGTTGTTTTTTTCTCCATATTTCCTGGGAAATCATCAATCTTAGACATGTAAATATATAGCAATAAAATATCTTATTCTTTTTGCTAATATTATATGTGTCGTTTGTAAATATGTCCTATATATTGTATTGCAATAAATACTCTAGTACACTAAAATTAAAATACAGTTATATAATCCTAGGAGGTGGCTTTACATGATCCGTATAGAAAACAAGTCTACAAACCCTTGTTTCAATTTAGCTTTAGAGGAATATGCTTTGAAACACCTTGATATTGACGATACTATAATTATCCTATGGCAAAATGCACCCTCTATTATTATTGGTAGAAATCAAAATACTATAGAAGAGGTGAACAGTAAATATGTACAAGAACATAATATTAATGTTGTAAGACGTTTATCTGGAGGTGGAGCAGTCTATCATGATTTAGGAAATATTAACTATACATTCATCACCACCAGGGGCGATGACAATATTAATAATTTCGAAAAATTTACTAGACCTGTTATCCAAACTTTAAAGAATTTAGGTGCTCCTGCAGAGTTTGCTGGAAGGAATGACATCACTATTGACGGAAAAAAGTTTTCAGGTAATGCCCAATATTCATTTAGAAATAAACTTCTTCATCACGGCACTATTTTATTTGATTCTGATCTATCAGTAGTACAAGAGGCATTAAATGTTAAAGCAGATAAAATTCAGTCAAAGGGTATTAAATCTGTTAGGAGTCGTGTTACTAATATTAAACCTTACCTTGATAATTCTATTACTTTAGAAGAGTTTCAAAATCTTTTAATTAAAACTATGTTTTCTAATGTAGCCAAGCTGACTAAAGTGTATAATATGACTGATAAAGATTTAGAAGAAGTAAATAAACTCATGAATAGTCGATATATAAAATGGGAATGGAATTTCGGAGAATCTCCTGACTTTAATTTACAAAAGTCTAAGAGATACCAAGGAGGAAATATTGATATTCGTATGGATGTTAAAGATGGTATTATAAAAAATTGTAAAATCTTTGGAGATTTTTTTGGACAAGATGATATAAAAGAGCTTTCTAATCTTTTAGTTGAAAATAAGTTTGAAGAATCCTCTGTTTTAGATACAATTAATAATATAGATTTCTCAAAGTATTTTCATAATATAAATAAAGAAGATTTTATTGATTGTTTATTTTATTAAAAAAGCCTGTTCTCGTTTAAACGAGAACAGCTTTTTCATATTGTAGGGATTATGCGACGTAAACATCGCAGGTTAAGGTTGAGGTTTAGGTTAAAATCAAGAGCAAGATCCTTCGTGTTCACTCAGGATGACATTTTCGGGGACTTTTCTTCTCGCCCTGTCATCCTGAGTGTATACGAAGGATCTGTATCTTAGGGTTTAGGGTTTGTTTTTAGGGTCAAGTGAAAGATCCTTCGCATACGCTCAGGATGACATTTTTGGGGGCTTTTCTTCTCTCTCTATCATCCTGAGTGTATACGAAGGATCTGTGTTTTCATGTTTTAACCTTATCCTCAACCTCAACCTGCGTCGGTACGACGCATCTTCCCTATTATCTATCCCTATTGCTTATTTTATTCCAAAAAACTTTTTTGCATTTTCTGTGGTCTTTAATCCTACTTCTTCAATGTCTATTCCTTTTATCTCTGCAATTTTTTCTGCAACGTATTTTACATATGCTGGTTCGTTTCTTTTTCCTCTATTCGGTTCTGGGGTTAAATATGGTGAATCTGTTTCTATAAATAAATGCTCTAAGGGAATACTGTTTACTACTTCCACAGCCTTCCTGGCATTTTTATATGTCACTGGCCCTGCTATGGATATATATGCCCCTAGTTTAACATATTGCCTAGATAGCTCTGCACTTCCTGAATAACAGTGAAGTACTACCCCTGTATTAAAAGCCTTCTCATCCTTTAATATATTAAATACCTCTTCATCAGCATCACGACTATGAATTATTATAGGAAGTTTAACTTCATGTGCCAACTGAATCTGTCTTCTAAACCATTCTCTTTGTAAATCCCGTGGGGAATTATCATAGTAAAAGTCTAGCCCTATCTCTCCTATTGCTAACACCTTGTCTTTTCGTGTAAGCCCTTTTAAAAGCTCCAAAGTTATATCATCCATATCCTTAACATCATGGGGATGAACTCCCACCGCTGCATAAACCATATCATACTGAGCAGCCAACTCCACTGCCTTTACAGAAGTCTCAAAGTCTGCCCCTGGATTCATTATATACTTAATCCCATTATCCTTAGCATTTTTAAGAACAGTTTCTCTGTCCTTATGAAATCTACTCCCATCAAGATGGGCATGGGAATCAAAAAACATATTGTTACCTCCCTTAACTTACCGTTGCACCACTTTCTATATCAGCTGTCAATAATACTAGCTTTTCTCCATGCTCTGCAGACAATAACATACCATTAGAATCTTCACCACGTAGTTTTACAGGCTTAAGATTAGTCACTACTACTACTTTCTTCCCTACAAGCTCCTCAGGTTTATAATATTTAGCTATACCAGATACTATTTGCCTTGTCTCTGGTCCTATCTTAACTTGAAATACTAAGAGTTTATCTGCCTTAGGATGCTTTTTACATTCTATAACTTCTCCAACTCTTAAATCTAGCTTATCAAAATCATCTATAGTTATTTCTGGTTTTAACTCTAATTTTTCTTCTTTAGGCTCTAGTGACGCAGCCAATGCTTCAAGCTCTTTAGCTACATCTATTCTAGGGAATATAGGATCTTGCCTTTTTACTTTAACACCACTTGGAAGTTTTCCAAAAGTAAAGGTATCTTCCCACTCAGTACCTTGTCCATTATCTATACCTAACTGAGTCCAAATTTTCTTTGAGGTAGAAGGCATAAATGGTTGTATAAGAACAGATACAATTCTAATAGAATCAGAAAGATTATACAACACTGTATCAAGCCTATCCTTATTTTCCTCATTCTTTGCTAAAATCCAAGGTGTAGTTTCATCTATATATTTATTTGTTCTTCTTACAAGTTTCCATATCTCTTCAAGAGCGTTACTATAATCCATTTTGTTCATCTTTTCTTCAACCTTTGCTCCTACAGATATAGCTATCTCTTTTAAATTCTGATCAAAATCTCCCTCTTGTTTTGAAGAAGGCATTATTCCGCCATTGTATTTATCTACCATGGCTACTGTACGACTAACTAAATTTCCTAAATCATTGGCAAGATCAGAATTTATACGATTTAATAATACTTCATTAGTAAATACTCCATCTTGTCCAAAAGAATATTCTCTAAGAAGAAAATATTTAAGTGCATCCACACCATATTTTTCTGCAAGAATCATTGGATCTACTACATTTCCCTTTGACTTGGACATCTTTCCACCTTCGAGTAGAATCCAACCATGGCCAAATACTTTCTTAGGTAGAGGTTCTTCTAAAGCCATAAGCATTGCAGGCCAAATAATTGTATGAAATCTTACAATTTCTTTTCCTACCAAGTGCACATCAGCTGGCCAATATTTTTTATAGTCTCCTTCTGTTTCCTCAGGGAAGCCTAAGGCAGTAGCGTAATTTGACAAAGCATCTAGCCACACATATATAACATGCTTTTCGTCTATAGGTACTTTAATTCCCCAGTCAAAGCTGGTTCTTGATATACATAAATCTTCTAAACCAGGCTTCAAAAAATTATTCACCATTTCATTTTTCCTTGAAACAGGCTCTATAAACTCAGGATTTTCTTCAAAATGTTTTAATAAAGCATCTTGATATTTTGAAAGCTTAAAGAAGTATGCCTCTTCCTTGGTAAGCTCTACAGGTCTACCACAATCAGGACAATTTCCATCTACAGCTTGAGTCTCTGTCCAAAATGCCTCACAAGGGGTACAATACCAACCCTTATATTCTCCCTTATAAATATCTCCCTTATCATAAAGTTTTTGAAAAATCTGCTGAACTCTTCTTTGATGATAGTCATCTGTTGTCCTTATAAAAATATCATAGGAAATCTCCATAGTCTCCCAAAGTTTCTTTATTCCTTCAACAATTCCATCAATATACTCCTTTGGTTCCATACCCTTTTCTTGGGCAGCTCTTTGAAGTTTCTGACCATGTTCGTCTGTACCTGTTAGAAACTTTACGTCATACCCTGTAAGCCTCTTAAATCTCGCCATGGCATCAGCTGCCACTGTACAATAGGTGTGTCCTATATGTAGGTTAGAGCTTGGGTAATAAATAGGTGTTGTGATATAAAAAGTACCTTTATTCATTTGTTTTTCCTCCTTTTTTTTAACGATAGTTTAACCATTGTTTAACCATTGTTTAACGATAGTTTAATCAAAAAACCCCATCCCTCTTAAAAGAAAGGGACGAGGTTATACTCGTGTTACCACCCTAGTTCATAATTATCTCACGACAATCATCTTGGTAAGTGATCTAAATCACCTTGCAATTATAACGGTTGCAATGCCGGCATAACCTTAGTATTTCCTCGGCTATACAGTTCAGGGGCCATCTTCAGTATAAGTTTTGTGCCAGCTCTCACCTACTCTGGCTCTCTTTGACAAATCCTTATACTTACTCTTCCCATCATTACTTTTATTTAGTATACACTTCTACTTTATATAATTATACATAAATTGTCAACTCTAGTATTTAAAATATATAATTGCATACTGCTACTGAAGCTAGAACTGCTGCTATATGGGAAACTAAGCCTGCTAGAAGAGTATGGCGACTGTTTTTAACAGATATTGCACCAAAATATACAGCCATAGTGTAAAATATAGTTTCAGCCGAACCCATCATGGTGGACGCTACTCTACCTACAAAGGAATCAGGACCATAACTTTTAATTATATCCTCTACCATTCCCAGTGCCCCACTGCCTGATATTGGTCTCATTATTGCTAAGGGGAGAACTTCTTCTGGGATTCCCATTAATTTAGTTACTGGTGAAATAATCTTAGTAAACAATTCTAACGCTCCAGAGCCTTTAAAAATTCCTATAGCAAGAAAAATGGCAATTAAGTAAGGCATAATTTTCAAAGCTGTTTTAAATCCTTCAGAAGCCCCATCAACAAAAGCCTCGTAAATATTCACTTTTTTTATTACTCCATGAATCAAAATTACTGTTATCATTGTGGGAATCATCATTATGGATATTATATTTATAAATCCCAACATTCTAAAACCTCTTTTCAAAGAATTTACAAGCTGTTATACCTACTATAGTAGATACCATAGTAGCTATTAGTGAAGTGCCTATAATTTCTGTAGGATTTATAGAACCTGCATCAGCTCTTATTTTTAAAACTGTAAGAGGTATTAATTGAACCGAGGACATATTTATCACTAAAAACATACACATGGCATTTGTAGCTCTTTCCTTTTGAATATTTATACTTTGTAGTTCCTCCATTGCCTTTAGTCCTAGTGCTGTAGCAGAGTTCCCTGCTCCAAACATATTTGCTACCATATTCATAATTATTGAACTTATGGCAGGATGATTTTTAGGTATCTCTGGAAACAATAGTCTAATAAATGGGCTCATTAATCTTCCGAGTTGTTTTATAAGCCCTGATCTTTCAGCTATTTTCATAAGGCCCAGCCATACAGCCATTATACCCGTAAGTCCAATAGCAAAAGTCACTGCCTCTTGAGTGTTTTGTATAACAACATTATTTATTATTTCAGTTTTCTGGGTTATGACTGATGTACCTATTCCCACAAGAATCATAAATACCCATATTTTATTCATCATAAAATTTCCCCCTAAAGTTAGTTCTAGGAAATTATATGAAAAAGACATAAGTATATGATTGAAATAGGAGTTTATTATAAAAAATGAACCCTTACTGCTTAAACAGTGTGAGTTCATTTTTTAATATGATAAAGCTGTAGATTTTTTTACTGATATATTCTTATCTTTTATAGAAATTGGTATGGTTATATTCACATTAAAGGTATCTATATTATCTTCAATCTCAAACATTCCATCATATTTATTTACAATCTGACTTATATTATATAATCCAAAACCATGATCACCCTTATCTTGTTCCTTAGTTGTAAACTTTTCCTTAAGACTGCTTAAATCTACCTTAATATCATTCCTTTTTGAGTTTTCTATTTTTATAATTAAATAAGTTCCCTTTTGATATATTAGCAAATCAATATACCTATCTTGTACTTGGGTACAAGCTTCAATTGCATTATCTACAAGATTACCTAGTATAATTGAAATATCCAGAACATCTAGTCCTATATTTTCTGGTAAATCAACAATGGTTTCAAAATTAATATTTTCCACCCTAGCTTTTATTAGTTTCATATTTAATAGAGCAGTAACCGTAGGATTTCCTGTGCTTAATAGTACATCATATTCAGCTACTTCATTTGTAAATCTTTTTACATATCCTAAAGCTTCTTTATTTTTTTCTAGCATTAATAGACCATAGATACAGCCAATATGATTCTTAAAATCATGTCTTTGTGCACGAATTGAATTCATTGCTTCTTCCATATTATTCATATAAAACAATTGCTTTTTATAAGCTTCTTCTTTTTCTTTCCATTCCACTTCTCTTTGAGCGTAATCAACTATTTTCCATAGAATTCTAGATATTAAAACTGTAAGTACAATAACACTTATAGCTATTACAAAAATAAATACTCTTTCATATCCTTTTAATATAAATGTATACTTATAAAATATAAATGTGTAAACCAATACTATCATATTAATAACACTTAAAAGTAATATAGAATATCTATTTTCTTTTTTAAAAATAAATGTAAAATAATCTTTTTTCGATTTTTTAAGTTTTCGAAAAGCACATATAACCATTGTTAAATAGAAAGATTTTGAAAATATAGCTCCGATCACATTGTATACATGATTTTGAAAAAGCACAGCCGGGGATTCACCAGTAAGTAATAAAATAAAAGCAGAAACTATAACTTCACTAAAAGTCATTAAAACTAAACCTAGCATTAATGAAGTATAAATACTCAAAATACTAGTCTGTAAAACTAGATTAAAGAGTATGGCAGTTATAGGAATCTTAATTATAAAACCTAAGAAGTTAGTAGTACCTAGGTAAGTATTCACAAACACATTAATCAGTGTTTCTAATATTATTATTACCACAAGTTTTTCCTTGCTTATATTTTTTCTGCCAGTCATTTCCCATGCTAAGTATAATAGTAGAATAACATCAATAAAATTAAACGCTAGTTCTGAAAAATAGTTCATATATTATATCCTCCTAGCTTCTTACATAAATATTCCCATTATATATAGATTATCTCAAAATCTTAATAAAAGTCAATTAAAAAAGATTTTGTTAAGTTAAAAGGACTATCAGCAATTAGCCAATAGTCCCATTATTATATATTAAAATTTATTATTTTGCGGACTCAAGAGCATTTTTAACTGCATCCATAATACCGTTACTTGTAAAAGTTGCTCCCGATACTACATCTACACTAGTAGAGTTTTTCTCTACTATAGCTACTGGTATTTGTTCTAATGCTGGTTCAGCTACTCCTACACTTTCTTCTTGCTCTACAACATCAACCTTTGCTA
>SWCG01000631.1_pt1 | contig 48666 bp, 45 predicted proteins | sample 4690071 | NCBI WGS metagenome assembly SWCG01 (sample SAMN10267281, study PRJNA491770) | bioreactor metagenome | isolation source: DHS bioreactor inoculated with subseafloor sediment | place: Japan: off Shimokita Peninsula | collected 2012-10 | reverse complement strand
GGGGGGGGCGTGAGCATGCGGGTCATGGGTCTTCTTCACGCAAGTGCGCTGCTCGCCCTTCTGCCGGTCGCCTTCGCCCGCGCGCAGGAGGGGAGCCCGGAGAATATCCAGATCGGCCTGTCGACCGACCGCGTTTCGATCACTTCGGATTTCTCCGGCGCGGAACTCACCATTTTCGGCGCGCTCGACAATGCCGATCCGCTGATCGCCCGGCAGGGGCGCTATGATGTGGTGGTGGTTCTGGAGGGCCCGTCGCGGCCGGTGATGGTGCGCAAGAAGACGCGCGTCCTGGGTGTCTGGGTCAACACCCAGTCGGAGATATTCCGGGATGTTCCTGAATCCTATTCGATGGCTTTGACGCGTGCGCCGCAGGACATCACCGATCCCGGTGGTTATCGTCAGCTCGCGCTCGGTCCCGCAAACATCCACTTGCAGCCGCTCGATCCTGAGGGCGATCCCAAGACGATTGAGGAGTTTTCAGCAGCTCTGCGCGATCGCAAGGAGGCGTCGGGCCTTTATTCTGTAAGGGTCGGCGGCGTCCAGTTCCTGTCGCAAAGCCTGTTCCGGGCCAAGCTCACGCTGGCACCCAATGTTGCGGTTGGTACGCATCGTGCGCGTGCCTTTCTGTTTCGCAACGGCATGTTCCTGCGTGAGACCTCGGCTCAGCTGACCATCCGCAAGGCGGGCCTCGAGCAGCGACTCTACGAGTTCGCCCAGGATCATGGCACGATCTACGGCATTATCGCCGTGCTGCTCGCCATCGTTACCGGCTGGCTCGGAAGGATCATCTTCCGCAAGGACTGAGCGGCGCGTTCGTTTAACGCAGCATGCTGCCGGCAATCGCGTAAATACCCTGGCGTCCGAGCATGTAGGCAGTCATGGTTTCGCGGCTAAAGAGGCCGGCAAAGGCTTTGTCGAGCACATTCAGCGTTCCGGTCAGGCTACCGAAGGCGGGCATGATGAGCCTGTTGCCGTCGCAGACGAAACAGGCGCTGCGCACCGCCCGCCCGCGCCGCACGATGCGTGCGCCCGGATGCAGATGGCCGGCGATCTCGCCGGGCGCTGCGCCTGGGGCCGGCTCATGGCGGAAAACGAGCCCATCCAGCCCGATTTCCTGGGCCGTACGGCCAGGCAGATCGGCCGGCGGAGCCGGATCGTGGTTGCCGGCGATCCAGTACCATTCGCGCCCCGTCATCATGGCGCTGAGGCGTTCGCGAAAAAGTTCCGGCATTTCCGCTGCCCCGTCGCCATCATGGAAACTGTCGCCGAGGCTGATCACCATTCCCGGATCGTACTCCGCTATCACACCCGACAACCGGTCGAGCGTCGCGGCGGTGTCGTATGGGGGGATAAGGCGGCCGCGCCGCGCGAAGGCAGCGCCTTTTTCCAGATGCAGATCGGAAACCACAAGCAGGCCCATCGTCGGGAAAAACAGCACGCCGCGCCGGTCACAGATGGCTTGAGACCCGGCAAGCCGGATCGTCAGGGCGCTGCTCACATCGCTTACGGGCGCTAGACTGCTCATGCGTTACCGTTTCCCCGTATCAAGGGCTTCCTGCATCAGTTCCTCGCCCGAAAGCTTCGATATTTCGCCCAGAAGGGCCTCGTTGGCGTCGCCGGCAACGGCTTCCCGCCCGATTTCCAGCATGATGGGCACGGCGAGTGGAGAGATGCGCGTCAACGCCTTATGCACGATTCGTCCGCGTATGCGCGGCAGCATCTCGCCCAGTCTCCTGACATCGAGCAGGCCCTGCGCGGCATCGGACCAGGTTGCCTGCATGAGAATGTGATCGGGTTCGTGGGCGCGCAGCACGTCATAGATGAGATCGGCGGATACGGTCACCTGCCGGCCGGTCTTCTCCTGTCCGGGATGCCGTTTCTCGACCAGGCCCGAAATCAGCGCACAGTTGCGGAAAGTGCGCTTGAGAAGCCAGCTGTCTGCGATCCAGGTCTCCAGGTCGTCGCCAAGCATGTCCTCGTCCATCAGCGCGGCAAGGCTCAGCGATCCGTCGCGCAGCATTGCACCCATGTCGTTCAGGCTCCAGACGGCGATGGCGTAGTCATTGGCGACGAAGCCGAGTGGATGGGCGCCGGCCCGCTCGAGGCGGCGGGTCAGGAGCATGCCGAGCGTTTGGTGGGCGAGCCTTCCCTCGAACGGATAGAGCACCATGTAATGGCGTTCGCCGCGCGGAAAGGTTTCCACGAGCAGATCTTCCCGGCGCGGCAGGATCGATTTGTCGCGCTGGATCTCAAGCCAGTCGGCCACCTGTTCGGGCAGTGCCTTCCAGCGTTGCGGGTCGGCGAGCATTGCCCGCACCTCCGCCGCCAGATAGGTCGAGAGCGGAAACTTTCCTCCCGCATAATAGGGCACTTTGGCATCGTCCCCGCCCCCGTTCGAAACATAGCATTCGTTTTCGCGAATACCCTCGAAGCGCAGCACACGTCCTGAAAACAGAAAGGTGTCGCCGGGCGTCAGCGTTTCGAGAAAATATTCCTCCACCTTGCCAAGCACCTGGCCCCCGCGCGCCGACCCTCCGCGTCCGCGCCGCACCATGCGGATGTTCAGCATGGGGGATTCCACGATTGTGCCGACATTGAGCCGGTATTGCTGTGCGAAGCGCGGATGGGAAATTCGCCATAAGCCGTCCTTCGTCTGTCGGATGCGGGCATAGCGCTCGTAGCTCTTCAGTGCATAGCCGCCCGTCGCCACGAAATCCACGATGCGGTCGAACGTCGCCCGTTCAAGCCCGGCATAAGGCGCGGCACTGGTGATCTCGCCGTAAAGCATGTCGGCATTGAAGGGAGTGGCGCATGCCATGCCCAGAACGTGCTGGGCAAGCACATCCAGCGCCCCTTCGACGAGGGGCGGGGTGTCCTGCGCGCCCAGATAGTTCGCCTCCAGCGCGGCGCGGCACTCCATCACCTCGAAACGGTTCGCCGGCACGAGAATGGCGCGACTTGGCTCGTCCATGCGGTGGTTGGAGCGGCCGATGCGCTGGGCAAGGCGGCTTGCTCCTTTTGGTGCGCCCACATGCACGACCAGATCGACGTCGCCCCAGTCTATGCCGAGATCGAGCGTTGAGGTGGCGACGATGGCGCGCAGGCTGTTGGTCTCCATCGCTTTTTCCACCTTGCGGCGCTGGCCCACATCGAGCGAGCCGTGATGCAGCGCGATCGGAAGATTGTCCTCATTGGCGCGCCACAGTTCGCGAAACAGCAATTCGGCCTGACTGCGGGTGTTGACGAAGAGCAGGGTGGTGCGATGTGCCTTGATGGCTTCATAGACCTTGGGGATCGCATAAAGCGCGGAATGCCCGGCCCAGGGCACGCGGTCCTCCGTTTCCAGAATGGTGATGTCTGGCTTTGCGCCGCCCGCCACGGTGACGATGTCCGCCATTGCGCCGGCCGATGTCTGGGACACCAGCCAGCGGCGCAGCTCATCCGGTTCCGCCACGGTCGCCGAAAGCCCTATCGTCTGCAGATCGGGACGCATGCGCCTCAACCGGGCGAGCCCCAGTGAAAGAAGGTGCCCACGCTTGGAGATCACCAGAGAATGGAGTTCATCGAGCACCACGTAGCGCAGATGCGAAAAGAACCGCTCCGCGTCGGGCGAGGCAATCAACAGGGCGAGTTGTTCGGGTGTGGTCAGGAGGATATCGGGTGGTGCGTATTTCTGGCGCTGGCGTTTGTGTGTCGGCGTATCGCCTGTGCGCGTCTCGATGCTGAGCGAAAGCCCCATCTCCGCGACGGGCATGTTGAGATTGCGCTCAATATCGACGGCAAGCGCCTTGAGTGGCGAGATGTAGAGCGTGTGCACTCCGCGCCGGGCCTCGCCTGGTTTTGCTTTCGGCCGTCCGGCAATATCGGTGAGCGAAGGCAGAAAACCGGCAAGTGTCTTGCCCGCGCCGGTCGGTGCAATCAGAAGCGCGGAACGCCCTGCCTGCGTTCTGGCCAGAAGTTCGAGCTGGTGCGTGCGCGGTTGCCAGCCACGCGCGGCAAACCATTCGCCGAAAGGCGCTGGCAGATGTGGGGCAGAAATGCCGTCGGGAGCATGTATCCGGTGTTCCAAGATAGGCTAGAACTAAACCAGAACACAACGCTCGCCAAGGGGCGTTTGCGATGGCGAGCGCGTGCCGCCGCTTAGCGACCGGCGGGCAAATGGGTTCAGTTTCTCTTGCAGCGTTTGTGGGAGAATGTGCGCAGTCCGCGCAGTGGCCCTCGAAGTTTCACCCCGAATACTTTTTCAATAACGGTTTTATTTTTTGATTCAATGCTTGTCGACTTGGTAAAATTCAGCCGTTGCGAGATGCAGCTTTCACCACGCGGACTGGCTTGGGCGGTGTGGAAATTAAGGCTTACAATTATTATTGTTACAGCATATACTATATATCTCATAATGGCCTCCTATAATGAGGGCCTTTAAATATTATCAATATTAAATATTGTCAAAACTATAAATGTATAAATTTTTTTATGTTATTTAGCTTAAGTAACTGATATATTTGGTAATCAATGAAGCTCAGGCTGATCTTTGAGCCGATTGCTGAATGAAGTATCTCCGATTTCGCTCGGCTTGCCTTTGCGCGAGGCCACGACGATAAGGCCCTCGATGGCGTCCCCCCGATCCATGCGGATGGCGGCTTTCTCCATGCTGGCGAGCTCAAACCCTGTTGCGGCAAGCATGTCGCGCAGGTGAGCTTCGGAATGGGCATATCGCCGCGAAGGCCTGAGGACTATTGCTTCGGGCCCGTCGTGAAGCTCCACGGAAAAGGCAAACAGGGCGCCCGGTGCAAGCGTGGCCGCAACGAGGGCGAAGAGCCGTTCAAGTGAGCCGATATACATGAAGACGTCGGCAGCGGTGATGAGATCAGCTTCCCTTGGCAGCTCGGTCAGGGTGGCAAGGTCTATGCGTGCAAGACGGTCATAGATGCGTTTTGCGTCCGCGCGTTTGAGCATCTCCGAGGAAATGTCCATTCCTTCGAGAAAACTCACATCGCCGCGCAACCGCTCTCCCATCAGGCCTGTGCCGCAACCAAGATCGATGGCATGGGCGAAACCGGCTCGGCCAAGCGCGGCGATGGCGCGTTGGAGAAGCGTGGGAACCTGGTAGACAAGCTTGTCCACCAGCGCTTCGTCGAATGTGTCGGCATACTGATCGAACAAGGTTTCAACGAAGGCGGAAGGCATGGCGCGCAAGCCATCCATCGCGCCGTGCAGCTCCAGTTTCAGGCTCGCGCCGAGCTGGTCCGCGGGATCGAGACGCAGCACACTGCGCCAGGCATCCAATGCTGCGGCGATCTCGCCTGCTTCCGCAAGCATCTCCCCGTGGCGAAAGTGCCCGGCTATCCAATCGGGTGCGAGCCCCAGCGCATCGCCCATAAGCGCTGCCGCGGCTGCATGGTCGCCCGAGGAAAAAAGCATTTCGGCATAGTCCGCCCGGCGATCGGCCAGCAGGTTGCCCGAAGAAAAGGAAAGCGGGGTCATCGAGGTTCGGTTTTCCGGAAAGGCCCAATTTGGGGCAGCGAGGGCTTATGCGCGAGAAAAAGACTCCTGACAAGCACGCCTTTCGCAGCGGGAAAAAAAGCCTATCTTGAAATGGAATGAAGCCCGAAGCCCTGCTCCACCCCCGTCCTGAGGGACTTTATTGCCCGCCAGGCGATTTCTTCATCGATCCTGTGCGTCCGGTCGAAAGGGCGTTGATTACGCACGCTCACGCGGATCACGCCCGCGCCGGCCACGGTGCCGTTTTGGCCACGCGGGAGACGCTTGATATCATGCGCCTGCGCTACGGCGGCGATTTCACGAAGAGCAAGCAGGTTGCCGAACTCGGCAAGCGGATCGATCTGGGTGGCGTTACCGTTTCCTTCCATCCGGCGGGGCATGTGCTCGGTTCTGCGCAGATTGCGGTGGAGGCGAAGGGGCTGCGCATCGTGGCGTCCGGCGACTACAAGCGACACCCCGATGCCACATGCACGCCTTTTGAGCCGGTTGCCTGCGATGTCTTCATCACCGAGGCAACGTTCGGTCTGCCCGTCTTTGTCCATCCCGATCCTGAAAGCGAGGCGCTGCGGCTTGCCGAATCCCTGCGCCAGTTTCCCGAACGGGCCCATATTGTCGGGGCCTATTCACTGGGCAAGGCGCAGCGCGTCATCAGCCTCATGCGGTCGGTCGGCCACGATGCGCCGATCCTTATTCACGGGGCGCTGGCAAAGATCAGCCGCTATTATCAGGGGCGGGGCATCAAGCTCGGCAGGCTGGAACCGGCAACGGTGGAGGGAATTGGCGGAACCCGCGGTGCAGGCCAGATCATCGTCGCTCCCCCTTCCGTTCTGGGAGACCGCTGGACGCGCCGTTTCGCCGATCCGTTGAGCGTATTTGCTTCCGGCTGGATGCGCATTCGCCAGCGCGCCAGGCAGCGCGGTGTGGAATTGCCACTCATCCTGTCCGACCATGGCGACTGGAACGAACTCACCATGACCATTCGGGAGACGGGTGCCAGCGAGATATGGGTGACCCACGGGCGCGAGGAGGCAATCGTTCGCTGGTGCGCTATCAACGGCATCGCCGCGCGACCGCTTCATCTGGTCGGCTATGAAGACGAGGCGGAGTGATGCGGCGTTTCTCCGAATTGCTCGATCGCCTGGTGCTTACCCCGTCGCGCAACGCGAAGCTCACGCTTCTGGTGGATTACTTCGCCTGCGTGCCGGACCCTGACCGGGGCTATGCGCTCGCCGCGTTGACGGGGGGAATTGATTTCCCCTCGGTCAAACCCGCCATGCTGAGGGCTTTGGTGACGGAGCGGATGGACGAGGTTCTGTTTGCCTATTCCTATGATTACGTGGGCGATCTCGCAGAGACCATTTCCCTGGTCTGGCCGGTTGCCGATGATGCCGGGTCGCGCCTGGCTCCGGCATTGGGTGAGGTGGTGGAAACGCTGTCGTCCCTGAGCCGGTCCGATGCACCGTCCGTTATGGCCTCTCTTCTTGATCGCCTCGATCCGTCGGCCCGCTTTGCGCTCATCAAGCTTGCCACCGGGGGCATGCGCATTGGTGTATCCGCGCGCCTTGCCAAACAGGCGCTTGCGCAGCTGGGCAGCCGCGACGTGACGGAAATCGAGGAATTGTGGCACGGGCTCGAAGCACCTTATGAAAACCTGTTCGCATGGCTGTCAGGCCTCGCGGAAAAGCCGGAGAGCGCTGCAAAGGCGCTGTTCCGGCCGGTCATGCTCGCCAATCCGGTGGGTGAGGGGGATCTCGAAAAACTCGATCCGGCAGACTTTGCGGCCGAATGGAAGTGGGATGGCATTCGCGTCCAGGCGGTGTCCGAAGGCGGCGTGAAGCGGCTTTATTCGCGCACGGGCGATGATGTTTCCGTGGCCTTTCCCGATCTCGTCGCAGCACTCGCCGATGATGTCTCGCTCGATGGTGAATTGCTGGTGGGGGACCCTAGCACGCGCACGGGTAGCTTTTCCGATCTCCAGCAGCGGTTGAACCGCAAGACGGTGTCGAGAAAGATGCTCGCCGACTACCCGGCGTTTTTGCGTTGCTACGATCTGCTTCAGAGCGGGAGCGAGGATCTGCGGGAGCGCCCTTTCACTGAACGGCGCGCAAGGCTTGAAAGCCTGATGCCGTCGTTTGATCCGCATCGTTTCGACCTTTCGCCATTGGTCACCTTTGCCGGCTGGCCGGAGCTTGAGCGCTTGCGTGCCCATCCGCCGCATCCGGTGATCGAGGGCGTAATGCTGAAACGGCTGGACGCACCCTATCTCGCCGGACGGCCGAAGGGGCCCTGGTTCAAGTGGAAGCGCGATCCCTTCACGGTCGATGCGGTGCTGATGTATGCGCAGCGCGGCCACGGCAAGCGGTCGAGCTATTATTCGGACTATACGTTCGGTGTCTGGAGCGGGGTGGAGGGCGATCTGCAACTCGTGCCCGTGGGCAAGGCTTATTTCGGTTTCACCGACGAGGAACTGAAGCAGATCGACAAATATGTGCGCGACAACACGATCGAGCGCTTCGGGCCGGTCCGGTCGGTGCGTGCCGAACCGGGCCATGGTCTTGTTATGGAAGTGGTTTTCGAGGGGTTGAACCGTTCGACGCGCCACAAATCAGGCGTCGCCATGCGGTTTCCCCGCATCGCTCGATTGCGATGGGACAAGCCCGCCGCCGAAGCCGACAGGATCGAGGCTTTGACGGCGTTGCTTGACGATTGAGGCCTTACTCGGCGGTTGCCGCGCGAATGCCGTAAATATCGAGTGCGCGGCGCTGGCCTTCCACATCAGGGACGATGGCGATGGTGCCGCCGCTGCCGGGAGTGCCATCGGGCATTTCCACCTCGAACAGGAATTCCGTGCGGGAGGGGCCGACCACATAACGCTTGCGTCCGCAGCTTCCCAGCGATCCGAAATGGCAGGAGATGGAAATCTGCGTTTCCTGCCCATCCTGCGAAGCGACATCCAGGCTGAAGATCGCCTTCTTTCCCGCAAGCGTTTCGAGCACGCCCTGACCCACGTCGAAGACGATTCCCGAATCGCGGTCGCTTGCGATCCGCAGCGCCGGGCGGCCATCGTCCTGAACCACTTCGGCGCTGGCATTGCCTGGCGCGGCGACCGTGGTCGGATCGGTGGGGGTGAAGATCGTCAGCCACTGCCCGGTCGCTCTGCTGCCGGTGCCTGTCTGCGCATCGGTCTCGCCGGTCGAGTAGTCCTCTTCCTGAAGCTGCATGGGCGGGTTACGCACACTGGTGTCGCGCTCAGCGTCCGAAAGGAAGATTCCGCTCGAAAGGCTCCACCAGATGCCGACACCGATAAAAGCCACAAGCGTTGCAATGAGATAGAACATGGCGAAGGGGTGCCGTCGCCGCTGACGCGGGGCTTTCTCGCGGCGTCTTTTGCCCGTCTTTTGTTCCGATGTTCGCGCCGCTGCCCGCCGCTCGTCGCGTTCCACGCTGGGTGTGAAATCGCCGCCGGAAGCAGCCTGCCTTGTCGCGGCTGGCGGCGTTTCCCGTCCTGCCGGTTCAGGCCCTCGGGGTTGCGGCGCCTGCTGTGTGGTCGTTGCGGCCCGCTGCGGCGATTGCGTGGCCGGGGTTCGGGCCGGCATGAATTCCTTTTCAATCTCGGTGATCTTGGCCTTCAGCGCGCTGCGCCGCGCGCGCTTTGCGTCCTCCGGCATCTCCGCGTTGCCTTCGAGCGAACGCTCGAGCGCGGTGAACGCTGAACGATAGACCTTTTCCCGAAAGGTCCGATCTCGGGCATCACCCTTCCCGAACGCTTTTCTTATTGCATTTTCTATGGCGTCCAAGGCCCGTTGCCCTCTGTGCGCATGTTTGCCCCCATGGTTAACTGTAGGTGATGATGCAATCAACGGTCATAACAAGCTGTGAACAGCGTGAGGCCGAAAGTCCAGAAAGTCTGATCTATTTCCCGGATACAGCGCCGCAAAGCGCAAGATCATGCTCATCTGGGTCGAGGAAGCGCAGTTTTCGGGTGTGAAAATCCCGGCAATGCCTCGCATTGCGGCAATCGTTGTTCTCGGGAGCAGATGGCCTGTGTCTTGCTATTGATGCTGACCCCAGCTTCGATAAGCTGCAATTCCAGGCGGAATATGACTGTCTCCGCGATAACCGTCGCCGCCAGCTGCATACCCTTTTATTTCCGCCGGCTTTGCCTTAGAGGTTTTTTACGTTTACGCTCACGTCAATAAAAGAAAGGGCCTTCATGGCGCTTCCAGCCGTTTTCGACAAGCTGCGTCTGCCCGTGGCGGCGGCTCCTCTCTTCATCATCTCCAATCCCGTCCTGGCGCTTGCCCAATGCACTGCCGGCATTGTCGGCTCCTTCCCGGCGCTTAACGCGCGGCCGAAGGAGCAGCTTGACGAGTGGCTGGCCCAGATGAACGAGGGGATCGTTGCTCACGATGCGGCGAACCCGGACCGGCCGGCAGCTCCCTTTGCCGTGAATCAGATCGTGCACCGTTCCAATGATCGGCTTGAGCACGATCTGGCGGCCTGCGTGAAATACAAGGTGCCCATCGTCATCACTTCGCTGGGAGCGGTGGAGGAGGTGAACCAGGCAGTCCATTCCTATGGCGGCATCGTTCTGCATGATGTGATTCATGACCGCCACGCCCGGAAGGCTGTCGAAAAGGGAGCCGACGGCCTGATCGCCGTCGCTGCCGGTGCGGGCGGTCATGCCGGCACATTGTCGCCCTTTGCTCTCGTTCAGGAAATCCGCCAGTGGTTCGACGGGCCGCTTCTGTTGTCTGGCGCGATCGCGAATGGCGGTGCGATCCTCGCTGCCCGCGCCATGGGAGCGGACCTTGCCTATATCGGCTCTTCCTTCATTGCCACGCATGAAGCGCGTGCAAGCGATGACTACAAACAGATGATCGTGGATTCGCGTGCCGCCGATATCGTCTATTCGAACCTTTTCACCGGTGTTCACGGCAATTACCTGAAGGGCTCCATCATACGGGCCGGAATGGACCCGGATCATCTGCCGGAAGCCGACCCCTCGAAGATGGACTTCGCCAGCGCGGACGCAAAGGCGTGGCGTGACATCTGGGGCAGCGGGCAGGGCATCGGTGCGGTACGCGAGATCGTGAGCGCTGCCGCCCTGGTCGACCGCCTCGCGGACGAATACGAAGCCGCCAGGAAACGGATTTGCGTTTGCTGAAGGTGCGTGTTTTTCCCTTTCGCGCGGCAAAACGGTGGCACCGGCTGTTTCCGCCTTTCCGTTGAAGCACGAAACGCTCTAGTTTCGGGCGATGATGGATTCCGCTACACGATCCGCGGGTGGCCGGGCCCGGCCGTTCCTGCTCTGGCTTCTGGTCGTGGCGCTGGCCCTCGGTGGGCTGGCGCTTTTCCAGCGCACGGCTCTGGATTCCGAGCTGCAGCGCCAGAGCGCGACGCTTCATCGGCTCGCCTCGCAGCAGGCCGACCAGCACGATGCGCATATGACCGCGCTTTCAGCCATCGCGGTGGCGGGGGAAGGGCAGCGCTTCGATCTCTTTCTGGAAGTTGCCGCCACCATCATGCGCTTTTACCAGCGCATCGACGCTATTCAGCTCGTGCCTCTTGCGCAAAATCGGGAGATCATCGGCACGGAGCCGCTCGATCCGCAATTGGCGCAGGAGATACGCGCTGCGGCCCGCTCGAGCGATGGCCACATCGCGCTCCTGCCTGATCCCGCGCTCGCCGACCATTACCGCATGGTCAAGCGCAGCCCCAATACCGACGCGGCGCTTTATGCGCTCACCCTTCGGGTCAATGCCGAAAAGCTCCTGTCGGATGCCGGACCTTACTGGTCGCGGCCGGGCGTGGCGATGCGGCTTTCCCTGCCGGATGGCGAAATCCTGAGCGGACCGCGGACGCTGCCCGTTTCGGCCCGCTATTCCAAGGCGCTGGGCAGTGCTTCCCAGCCGCTTCTTCTGGAAACGGGAATGCGTATGGGGCTTTCCGACCTTTTTCCACCCGCGCGGGCGCTCGCCACGCTGACAGCGGTCAGCCTTCTTTTCATCGCGGGCTTGGCCATTCTGCGCCAGCGGGCGCGCACACGCGACGCCCTGCAGCAAGTGCGGTTGAGTGCGATGGAAGCACGGCTCACCCACGCTTCGCGCATCAATGCGCTGGGCGAGATGGCAAGCGGCATGGCGCATGAACTCACCCAGCCCCTCACGGCCATCCTCGCACAGGCGCAAGCCGGGCGCCGGCTCCTGGAGCAGAAGGATGAGGCCGCCGTCGCCTCGGTCCTCGATGACACCGTCAAGCAGGCGCGCCGCGCCTCCGATATCCTTGAGCGGTTTCGCAACTGGTCGCGCCCCCAGCGGGCGCCTGTCGCCGGTTTCGACCTGCGCAACGCGATCGCCAATGTGCGTGCCCTGTTGGCCCAGGCGAGCGCTGCCGAGGGGATCGAAATGGATATCCGGCTTCCTGCGGACCCTGTTCGCGTGGCAGCCGATCCGGTGGAAATGGAGCAGGTGGTGTTCAACCTGATGCGCAACGCCCTCGAGGCTCTGGAAGGAATGAAGGCGCCCCGCCATATCGTGGTGGAGCTGAAACGCGGGGGCGACGCGGTCACGCTTGATATTTCCGACAATGGCCCCGGCCTTTCTCCCACCGTCAGGGGGCGCCTCTTCACGCCCTTTACGACGACACGGCCCGAAGGAACCGGCCTCGGCCTGGCGCTCAGCCAGCGGCTTGTGGAACGCGCCCATGGCGAGATATTTCTGAAGGATGGGGAATCATCAGGCACCACCTTCCGTATCGTCCTGCCGCCGGCGGTGGAAAAGTCGGGGGAAAAGGAATGAATCTCCCCGTCTATCTGGTCGATGATGACGAAGCGGTGCGCTCGGCGCTCAGCCTGCTTTTGTCCACGGTCGGCATGCAGGTAACGGCTTTTGCCGATCCGCAATCCTTCCTGGCCAGAATCGGGGGCCTTGAGCCGGGCTGCCTGGTGCTCGACATCCGTATGCCGGCAATCTCCGGGTTGAAGCTGCAGGAACGGCTTGCCGAACAAGGTCTAGACTGGCCCGTCATCGTGATTTCCGGGCATGGGGATATCGAGGCTTGCCGACGTGCGTTTCGCAACGGCGCGCTCGATTTTCTGTCGAAACCTGTCGATGAGCAGGATCTGATCGAGGCCATTCAGAAAGGGCAGGAAGTCCTCGGCAAGACGTTGCGCGCCCGCGCGGAAAAGGCGGAGACACTGGATCTGCTCTCCGCTCTAACGAGCCGCGAAAGCGAGGTCCTTGCCCTTATCTCGGAGGGATTCACCACGCGGCAGATCGCTGAAGGTCTGGGGCTTTCACCGCGCACCGTTGAAAGTCACCGCTCTGCCATCGGCACCAAACTCGGCACGACCTCCCAGGCCGAATTGACCCGCATCTGGCTCGAAGGGCGTGTCTCTCCGTAGAACTACGGAGGCATTCGAGATCGCTACGAATATTGTCGGCGGAGTTCTGGAGTTAGCTTTTCTTCATCGCAAGAAAGGAGACCCCCTGATGATCCGTGAACTCATTATCGCAGCTGCCGTTGCAGCGCCTTTCGCCGCCTCGGCACAGGATTTGCCGACCGCCCCCTACCTGCCTCTCGACATGGCGACGACCGCGGCAAAGGCCGCTCTCGATGCCTGCGCCGCTGAAGGGCACAATGTCAGCGTTGCCGTAGTGGCGCGCGACGGCGCGACGAAGGTTCTGCTCAAGGCCGACAAATCCGGCCCGCACACCGCCGGCAGCGCCCAGGGCAAGGCTTTCACGTCTGCGGCAATGGGTCGTGACACGGCGGGCCTTGCCGAATTCATCAGCGGTAATCCGCAGAATGCGGGCTTGCGCGATATGGATAGCCGCATGGTCATCCAGGCCGGCGGTCTGCCGGTGAAGCTCGGCGGTGCGCTGGTCGCTGGCATCGGCGTGGGTGGGGGCCCCTCCGGCGCCATCGATGCCACCTGCGCCCGCGCCGGACTGGACGCCATCGGCGCCGAATAACGCTTGAAACGGAAGCGTGCGGCGGACGATGTGCCCCCGCACGCGATTCCATTCACCGAGAAGGAGCGTAAAGATGCTCTCCAGGATCCTGCTCCCCCTGCTTCTGGCTCTCTCCATTCCCGCCCAGGCGCAAACCCCTCCCTCGCACGCCGAGGCCGCGGCCTATGGCGGCTTGCACAAGGCTGCCCGCGAGGGGGATGTCGCCGCGATCCTTTCGCTTGCGAAGGCTGGAGCGGATGTGAATGGCCGGGACAGTCAGGGACGGACGCCCGCCCATGTGGCAGCCTTTGCTTCCAATGACCAGGCTCTTGGCGCCCTGGCCGATGCCGGGGCCGACATGAACGCGCTTGAGAACCAGGCCTATGACGTGGTTACCATAGCAGCTGTCGCCGATGATCCCGAATTGATGTCGCTGGCGATAGAGCTTGGCAATCGCGCCGACCTCACCACCAGCCCCTATGACGGTACCGCGCTGATTGCGGCGGCGCATCTGGGCCATGTCGAGGTGGTCAGGCGTCTTGTCGAGGCGGGCGCTCCTCTCGACCACGTCAACAATCTGGGATGGACGGCGCTGATCGAAGCCGTGATTCTGGGCGATGGCGGAAGCAACCACCAGCAGGTTGTGCGTCTTCTCGTGGACGCGGGCGCCGACCGTTCGATCGGCGACCGCGACGGCGTCACGCCACTTCAGCATGCGCGTTCCCGTGGCTATGCGGGGATGGTCGCGATCCTGGAATGAGGCGATGGTTCGCCTATTCCCGCGTCAGCGCGGAAACCAGTTCAGCCTCGCTCTTCTGCGAGGCTGCCGCTATGTGGGTGAGTGTCTGTCCGCTGCCTGCTACTGCAAAACCGGCTGCCGTCAGCTTTGCTTGCAGCGCCTCCGGTGTCATGTCCAGGACGGGCGCCATTTCCGCGACGGAAGCAGCCATCGCCTTGTGGGCGAAGGCGAATTGTGGTGGCCCGCCCGCCCGGTCGCCGCGGTTTGCCGAAGCCGGATATAGAAACACGAGCGCTGCCGCCAGCGAGGCAACCAGTGCAATGGCCATCGGCGCGTGGCGCAGATAGCTCTTCATCGGCTTCCAGTTTTTCCAGAGGTGAAACACGAAGGGCAGGATCAGCACCATGCTGAGCCATTCATGCATTCCATGAAAGCCCGACGGCCCCACATGGAAGAAAAGAGCTGTTCCCGAGACGAGGGAAACGAGAAACAGACCGGTGATAAGGGGGGTGGCGTAGCGCGACAAAAGCCGTGGCATGCTGGTCTCCGCATTTCATGTTGCGCCGCATCATTCTCTCAACGCACTGTTTTGTCACATTAAATATCGGTTATGTTTGCCCGCGGAAATTCCGCCTCCAACTCTCTTTCGGTCCCCATCCTGTGAACTGTCAAAAAACCGTCATCGCGGCGACATGCCGGTTTCATGCACGCCCGCTAGGCAAATCGCATGAATGGGCCGGAAAGGCCCTCGACCTATTTGCGGGAAAACCTGATGCTGGAAATTCGCCAAGTCACGCGCCGCTTCGGAGCCAACACGGCCGTGCGCGATGTGACACTTGAAATCGAGCAGGGCCAGATGGTCGGCGTCATCGGTCGCTCCGGCGCCGGCAAATCCACCCTTCTGCGCATGATAAATCGTTTGATCGATCCCTCCTCGGGGTCGATCTTTTTCCATGGGGAAGAGGTGTCCGCCCTGCGTGGCGCCGATCTGCGTCGATGGCAACGCGATTGCGCGATGATCTTTCAGCAGTTCAATCTGGTTCCGCGCCTCGATGTGCTGACCAATGTCCTGCTCGGCCGTCTCAATCACCGTTCCACGGTGCTCAATCTTTTGAACATGTTCACCCGCGAAGAGCGCATTGGCGCCATCGCGGCGCTGGAGCGCCTGGATATTGCACAGACCGCATTGCAGCGCGCGGGCACGCTTTCAGGCGGTCAGCAGCAGCGCGTGGCGATCGCCCGTGCCCTCATGCAGGAGCCGAAAGTCATTCTCGCCGATGAGCCGATTGCCTCGCTCGACCCGCTGAATGCCAAGGTGGTGATGGATTCGCTTGCCGACATCAATGCCCGCGAGGGCATCACGGTCATCACCAATCTCCACACGCTGGACACCGCCCGTGCCTATTGCAACCGCATCGTTGGCATGGCCAAGGGCGCCATTGTCTTCGATGGCCCGCCGGAGGCGCTGACGCGTGACGCCGTCAGGATGATCTATGGCGGCGAGGAAGGCGCGGAGCTCTCCGAGGCCATCACCTCCACCAGCATCAGCCTGCCTGAAACGCGGGCAAGGAAATCTTCCGGACACGCGGTGCCTGCACTCGCCACCGCCTGAACGCCGGGATCGTCTCGCCCGCGTAACGGGCCGCCATTCCATGAAACATAGCCGGCAAAGCCGGTTTCAAAGGAGAGACGTCATGTTCAAGAAAGTCCTGATGGGCGCTGTCGCCCTTACCGCGATGATGGTTGGCGCCGCCGCGGCGGAAGACCTGAAGGAATTCCGCATCGGCATCCTGGGCGGCGAGAACGAAGCCGACCGGCTGCGCAACTTCCAGTGCATGGTCGACAAGCTGCCGGAAGTTCTCGGCGTCGAAAAAGTCTCGCTCTTCCCGGCAGCCGATTATGACGGCGTGATCCAGGGGCTTCTGGGTGGCACGCTCGATTATGCCGAGCTTGGCGCGTCCGGCTATGCCAAGGTCTATCTGGAAAACCCGAATGCAGTCGAGCCGATCCTCACCACGGTCCAGACCGATGGTTCCACCGGCTATTACTCAGTCATGGTGGCGCGCAAGGATTCCGGCCTGACCAAGCTGGAAGACATGAAGGGCAAGAAGCTCGGTTTCGCCGATCCCGACTCCACCTCCGGCTTCCTCATTCCTTCGGTGACGCTGCCCAAGTCTGCGGGCGCTTCGGTCGATGAGTTCTTCGGCTCCACCGGCTTCGGCGGCGGCCATGAGAACCTGGTTCTCGAAGTCATGAAGGGCACTTTCGATGCCGGCACGACCTGGGCTTCGGGCGTCGGCGAGTTCTCCGACGGTTATTCCTCGGGCAATCTGCGCAAGATGGTCGACAAGGGTATCCTCGACATGGACGACCTCGTCGAACTCTGGAAATCCCCGCTCATCCCGAACGGCCCGGTTGTCATCCGTACGTCCATGAATGCGGACATGAAAGGCAAGTTCAAGCAGTTCATGATGGAAATGCCGGAGAAGGATCCGACCTGCTTCTCCGCCATCCAGGGCGGCGACTACAAGGGCTATGTCGAGGTGACCCCGGCCTTCTACGAGCCGATCTTCGAGGCTCGCCGCTCCAAGATCGGCTCGTAAGCCGGTCCCGCGAACAAGCAGGCAGGCGTCCCTCTGCCCCTTCGTGCCGCCATGCGCCTTTCCTCTCCGGGGAAGGGCGGGTGCGAGGGGCGTTTGCCGCTTCGGAAAACCAGGGAAAACAAGAAGACGTAGCGCCTTGTGCATGCGGCAGAACACCTGACGCATGGCGCTCTGGAATGCGCGGAAGCCTTTCATGACAGCAACCACCCATATACCGTCTCTTTCGGAAGCCGGACAGGCGGTCGAGCGCCATTGGCGCGAGCTTGCCGGTCGCCGGCGCCTTTATACGATTGGCGGGCTTCTCCTTCTTGTGCTCGCCATGGGCGGTTCGCTTTGGTTCGCCAATGAATCCAACGCCGGAAAGTTCTTCGACCGGCTTCCCTATTTCTTCGATTTCGTCGGCCAGCTCGTACCGCGGGATGGCTGGGAAATCTGGCGCGCCCTGTTCGACCTGCCATCGCCCTATGACGACGGCAGTTTGAAATACAATTATCCGGCCGGGCGGATTTATTTGACTGAAACGCTCTACCTGCCCGAATATTTCTACAAGATGCTCGAGACCATCAATATCGCGCTGGTCTCCACCCTGGTCGGCTTCGGCTGCGGGTTCGTGTTGTGCTTTCTTGCCGCCTCCAACATCACCACGCGACGCTGGCTGCGCTTCTTCGTGCGCCGCTTCATGGAAATCCTGCGCGCCTTTCCTGAAATCGTGATCGCGGGGTTCTTTCTAGCGGTTCTCACGATTGGCGCTGTTCCCGCGATCATCGCGGTGTCGATCCATACGGTCGGTGCGCTTGGCAAGATGTTCTTCGAGGTCGTGGAGAATGCTGATTTGAAAGCGGAGGAGGGACTTCGCGCCGCCGGCGCAAACTGGGTCGAACGCGTATGGTTCTCCATTGTCCCGCAGGTCATGCCGAATTTCCTGAGCTATGCGCTGCTGCGGCTTGAGATCAATGTGCGCGCCTCCACCATCATCGGCGCGGTGGGCGGCGGTGGTATTGGCGAGGCATTGCGCCTGTCCATCAGCCGCACCCACGAGGCCAAGACGCTCGCCATCATCCTTCTCCTGTTCTGTACCATCGTTGCGGTGGACCAGCTTTCCGCCTGGCTGCGGGCGCGCATCGTGGGCAAGCAGGCATTCGAATTCGGACGGGGAGTCTGAACATGACGGAAGCAGAAAAAAGCGCGCTGATTGCACGCCATACCGCCGTGTTCGAGCGTCCGCTTATCGAGCGTATTCGCGCTGGCCTGATCTTTGCTGGCGTCAGCCTTTATCTCGTTTTCGCATGGTGGCTGTTCGGCATCGGGCAGGTTCTGTCCGACGGCAGATGGGACATTGCCAGTGCATATCTGGCCGATTGGGTTTCCTATGAGGTGCGCCCTGACGTGGATTTCCGGGGACCCGCGCTCGAGGTCTCGTTCCCGCGCTTCTCCCCGCTTGGCGAGAACCCCGACCCGGACTGGCTGGTGACGCAGAAGGCCATGGTGGAAAGCGGCACCGAGGCGCAGACAGACCTCGCAGGGACCGCCAGTGGCTCGACGAGCAATGCAGGCTTCCTGGGCGCGCTCTCCACTGCGCCAGCTCCGGCTCCCGCTTCCTCGGGCGAGGAGGGCTTTCTGGGGTCCCTGTCCGGTAGTGCGGCGTCGTCTTCCAGCGCCGGTACGACGGAGGCTGCCGCGGCAGCAGCTGTTCGCCGTGAGGCGGTCGTTGCGGCCGATGTTTCCTTTGGCGGCGACACATCTGTAAGCATCGTTCCAGGTCTCGTCACCGTCACCCATGCGGGGGAGACGCTTCTGCTGGATATCGTTGAAAACAAATCCGTCATCGCGCGCGGCGACCTGCCCGAATGGGCAAGCCAGCGCGCGCCGGGCGCCAAGGTCATTGCCCGTTTCGGTTTTGCCGGCCGTGCCGAGATCGAAGACGACGAGGTCAAGCTGCGCCGCCGTTTCCTGGGCTGGGAGAATTTCGTCTTCGACACCCGCTCTCCCTTCTGGGGGCTGCCGGCCTCGCAGGTGATCGGGCTGGTCGTGTGGGGGGAGCGCATCCAGCCTGAACGTTCCAATTTCGCGCTCGCCTTCGATAATGTCTGGAACAATGCTGACTGGCAGCATGGCGACGTCTGGACGAAGCTGCTTCAGACCATCGTCATGGCATTCGCCGGAACGGTGCTTGCCTCGATGCTGGCTTTCCCGCTTGCCTTTGCGGCGGCGCGCAACATCACGCCGAACCGTTTCGTGAACCAGCTTATGAAGCGTTTCTTTGACTTCCTGCGCTCCGTCGACATGCTGATATGGGCTCTGTTCTTTACGCGTGCTTTCGGTCCGGGGCCGCTCGCGGGCATCTCGGCGATCTTCTTTACCGACACGGGCACATTCGGAAAGCTCTATGGCGAGGCGCTGGAGAACATCGACGATAAGCAACGCGAGGGGGTGCGTTCGGTCGGCGCTGCGCCGGCTTCGGTCCAGCGGTATGGAGTGGTCCCGCAGGTCCTGCCCGTGTTTTTGAGCCAGTCGCTTTATTTCTGGGAGTCCAACACGCGCTCTGCCACGATCATCGGCGCGGTCGGTGCCGGCGGCATCGGCCTCAAATTGTGGGAGGCGATGCGTACCAACCAGGACTGGGAGAACGTCGCCTATATGGTCATTCTGATCCTGCTCGTTGTTTTCGTCTTTGACGCGATCTCAAGCGCGCTGCGCTACCGCCTCATCGGGATGCGCTGAAAACGGAATGAGAGGGGTTCCGAATACCGATTCCGGTTTCCGGACCGATGCGCTAGGCTCGATACGCATACGGGATTCGTTATTTTGTCACGCAAATCGCCTATTGCATCGTGATCGGCGAGGAGAAGATCATGCGTTATGCCATTTACTTCACCCCTGAACAGAACGATCCGCTGACGCGGGCCGCTGCCCGCTGGCTCGGGCGCGATGCCTTTGACGGCGAGCAGAATCCACCGATCGAGACGGATGTCTTCACGGCTGCCGAAATCGCCTTTCACACGGCTGCCGCGCGCCGTTACGGTTTTCACGCGACGCTGAAGGCGCCTTTCAGCCTGGCCGAAGGGCAAACCGAGCAAGGGCTCATTGCGGCGCTGGCCGACTTCTCGCAGCGTACGGATCCGCTTTTCCTGCCGCGCGGAGTGGTGCGCCGGCTGGATGGTTTTTATGCGTTGGTGCCCGAGGAACGCTCGGCCAGCCTCGACAAGCTTGCCGCAAGCGTCGTCGAAACCTTCGAGCCTTTCCGCGCGCCGCTGAGCCCCGAAGACATCGAACGCCGCAACCCGGAGAATTTGAGCCCCGCCCAACTCAAAAATCTCCACAAATGGGGTTATCCTTACGTCTTCGAGGATTTCCGCTTCCACATGACCCTCACGGGTCGGGTGCCGCAGAATGAAGCAGCACGCATGGAACGCGCCATCGACGGCTTCTTCGGCCCGCTTTTGTCGGAGCCGCTTGAAATTGCATCGCTCGCCCTCTTCGTGGAGCCGGAACCGGGAGCCCCATTCCTGGTCAGGTCCTTCCACGAACTGGGCTGGGCCAAGACACGAAAGACCGCATGAGAATGACGAGTGAACTGATACTGAAGAATGCCCGCATCATCCTGCCCGACGAGGTCGTTACGGGCAGTGTGGCGATCCGCGACGGACGCATCGTCGACGTTTCCGCCGGGCCGGCGAATGCCGGCGAGGATGTGGAAGGCGATTACATTCTGCCTGGGCTCGTGGAGTTGCACACTGACCATCTGGAACGCCATTATGCGCCGCGTCCGAAGGTACGCTGGAACCCGATTGCCGCCGTTCTCGCCCATGATGCGCAGATTGCCGCCTCCGGCATCACGACCGTGTTCGACGCGCTGCGCATCGGCCTCGACGAGGACGCTGATCTGGAATCGAGTGAGATGCGCGCGCTCGCGGACGCCATCGAGGGCAGCCTTGCCGCTGGCCGTCTGCGCGCCGACCACTTCTTCCATCTCCGCTGCGAGGTTTCGGCGCCCGACTGCCTGGAAGGCTTCGCGCTTTTTGACGGGGATGACCGCGTCAAGCTTGCCTCGCTGATGGATCACTCTCCGGGCCAGCGCCAGTTCACGCAGATCTCCACCTACGAGATGTACTACCGGGGCAAGACCGGGATGAGCGAGGAAGCGTTCAAGAGCTTCTGCGAGAAGCGTATGGAGCAGTCGCGCCGCCATTCCTCCGTCAACCGCAAGGCCATCGCCGGGATGTGCCACGAGCGCGGCATCGTGCTGGCCAGCCATGACGATGCCACGCTCGACCATGTGGATGAGGCGGCGGAGCAGGGCGTTCGCGTTGCCGAGTTCCCGACCACGGCTGAAGCCGCGCGCGCTTCCCGCGAGGCGGGCATGCAGGTTCTCATGGGCGCGCCCAACGTGGTGCGCGGGGGGTCCCACTCCGGCAATGTCTCCGCGCGCAGTCTCGCCGAGGATCGCACGCTCGACATCCTGTCTTCGGACTATATTCCCTTCAGTCTCGTTCAGGCGGTGTTCTCGCTGGGCGAGACGGTGGATCACATATCGCTGCCGCAGGCTGTCGCCATGGTCACCAGGAACCCGGCCGAGGCCGTGGGGCTAAGTGATCGCGGTATCGTGGAGGAAGGCCGGCGCGCCGACCTCGTGCGTGTGCGCGTGGACGAGCATGTGCCGGTCGTACGCTCTGTCTGGCGCGAGGGAGCGCGGGTGGCATGAGATCGTCCGCCACGTTGGAGCGTGTCATCGACGAGCAGGAATTTCCGATCCGCAACGGCGTTTTCGTTGCTGTCGCGGGACCGTCGGGAGCCGGCAAGGACTCGGTGATGGATTATGCGCGCCAGCGTCTTGGTCCTCTTAAAAGCGACGTGACCTTCGTGCGGCGGGTCATCACCCGCGCCATGGATGGCGCGGGCGAGGCGCATGATTGTCTTACGGAAGCGGCCTTCGAGAAGGAGCGCTTGAACGGGCGCTTTGCCGTGAACTGGGAAGCGAACGGCCTCAAATACGGGCTGCCTGCCGGCGTCGACGAGATCGTGCGCGGCGGGCATGTGGCGGTCGCGAATGTGTCGCGCAGCGTCATCCCCGCCTTGCGCGAGCGCTACGAGAACGTGATCGCCGTGCTGATCACGGCTGGGCGCGACGTCCTTGCCGACCGATTATCGCGGCGCGGTCGTGAAACGCGTGAGGAAGTTCTGGAGCGGCTGGAACGCGCCCATGCAAAGGAGCTTGTGGTTGAGAACGCGACGGTGATCGACAATTCCGGCGCATTGGCGGAGGCGGGGGAACGTTTCCAGGATATTCTGCGCCGCGCCGCCGCATGGAGCGCGGTGAGCGATTCCGTCTAAGCGGAATTCCGCCGGAACATTTACCGTAGTCTTCTCCCCGCGGACGGGAAGAAGAGGGATCGCTGCGGGCGTTACTCTGCCGCGTCGGCGGAAGCGGCGTTGAGCTGGCCGTATTTGGCCTCGCCGATCTTTTCGAGCAGTTCGAGCTGCGTTTCGAGAAAGTCGATATGGCCTTCCTCGTCGGCAAGCAGTTCCTCGAACAGCTTCATGGTCACGTAGTCGCCGGCCTCATTGCAGATGTCGCGCGACTTCTTGTAGGAGGTGCGGGCGTCATACTCGCCGGCAAGATCGGCTTCCAGAACCTCCTTGACGTTCTGGCCGATGCGCAGTGGGCCGACTGACTGGAGATTGGGATGCCCTTCCAGGAAGATGATGCGCTCGACCAGCTTGTCGGCGTGGTGCATCTCCTCGATGGATTCGGCCCGTTCCTTGGCCGCAAGCTTGGTGAACCCCCAATCCTCGAGCAGGCGATAATGCAGCCAGTACTGGTTGACCGCTCCGAGTTCGAGGAAGAGCGCTTCGTTAAGCCGCTCGATGACCTTTTTGTCGCCTTTCATGCATTCTGCTCCCGTACCGCTCGCGCAGCGCGCGAACCTGATCTAGATAGGTCACGATCTCGGCGCCTTCGGCACCGCTGTGACGGTGGTGGTACTCTTCGGTTACCCGGATGATCGTTTCCACCACATTTGGGAAGCAGCCGCAACAGCGACCACGCTTGGAAAGCGTGTGATAGACCTTTGCCGGAACGATGAGCTGCCAGGCATCCTCGTCGAGAAGCGAGATGATCGTGTCCTCGATCTCTTTCTGGGTAATCAGGTTGCACTGGCAGACAAGCATGGCGTGTCGGTCTCTCTGGTCGATACGAAAAACGTCCCGACCTGGAGCCGATGCCCACTCTACTGGAAGCTTGCGCCAAGAACCTTCAAACCCTGCCTGGCCAGAAATGCGGCCCGTAAATGCAGCATGTCGCGTGGCAGAAAGGCTGGCGACGAGGCGTCCGGTGATCGAATGGGTTAAAGGCCCAGGCATCTTTGGACGCATCCCGTGGATGCGCGATTATTCAAACAACGAGTCCGGGCGCCTGTCAATAAAAACCTGACAATTATATTCAGGGTATTCTGCGACGCGATGGCGCGGGCCTTACGCCCCGTGCTTGTCCAGAAACTCCTCCGCACCGAGCGAGCGGAAATCATCCAGCGCTTCGCGCAGCTTCCCGTGATCCCAATGCCACCAGCCGAGCGCCTGGTATCGTTCGGCCGTGCGTCGGTCGAAGCGCTCGCGGATCGGCCGGGCGGGAACTCCGCCGACGATGGTGTAGGGCGCCACGTCCTTCGAGACGACCGCGCCGGCTCCGACCACAGCGCCATCGCCGATGCTCACGCCGGGCAGGATGGTGGAGCCGTGCCCGAGCCAGGTGTCATGGCCGATCCGCACCATCTTGTCCCGCCGCCAGCCGAAAAAGTCCCGGTCGTGTTCCGCATCCGGCCAGTAGTCGGCCGAGCGGTAGGTGAAATGATGGAGCGTTGGCCGCCATGTGGGGTGGTTCGTGGCATTGATGCGCACTGCCGCCGCGATGTTGGAGAACTTCCCGATCTCGGCGCACCAGACGCTGCAATCCTGCGTCATGTAGGAATAGTCGCCGACGGTGGCTTCGTGGACGCGGGAGCGTTCTCCGACCTCCGTGTAGCGACCCAGCGTGGAATCGACGATCTCGGCGGTCGGGTGGATTGAGGGCTTTTCGGAGAGGTGCTTCATGCTGCCTTCCTTCCTGGTGCGAAAACTGTGACGTCGATCACCCGGTCGGCGACGATATCGCGCACATCCTGATCGTGGAAGATGCCGAGAAGCGCCACGCCCGCCTTCTTCTTCTCGGCGATCATCGCGATCACGATCTCGCGGTTCGCCTTGTCGAGGGAGGCGGTCGGCTCATCAAGCAGCAGGATCGGGTGATCGGTGATGAAGCCGCGCGCAATGTTCACGCGCTGCTGCTCGCCACCGGAGAATGTCGCCGGGGGAAGCGACCAGAGCCTTTCTGGAAGGTTGAGCTGCGCAAGCAATGTCTCGGCCCTTGCGCGCGCGGCCTCGGAGGCTTCACCCCGTGCGATCAGCGGCTCGGCCACCACATCGCGTGCCGAAACCCGCGGCACCGCTCGCAGGAACTGGCTGACATAGCCGATCGTGTCGCGCCGGATGGCGAGGATGGTGCGTGGATCGGCGCTGGCGAGGTTCACCAGACCCTCGTCATGGGCGACGATGATCTGGCCGCCATCCACCGAATAGCTGCCGTAGATCATTTTCAGGATAGAGCTTTTCCCTGCTCCCGAGGGGCCGCCAAGCACCGCGCATGCGCCGGCGCAAAGGGAAAATCCCACATTCTCCACCACCGGCAGCCTGATGCCGCCCTGAAGATGCATGGTGAAGCTCTTGCAGACTTCGGAGACGACGAGTGGGGTTGCCATGATCACACCTGCAGGATGGAGGAGACGAGAAGCTGGGTGTAGGGCGCCTGCGGGTCGTCCAGCACCCGGTCGGTTAGTCCGCTTTCAACCACATGGCCGTCCTTCATCACGATCATGCGGTGGGAAAGCAGGCGGGCAACGGCAAGATCATGGGTGACGACGATGGCTGACAGGCCGAGTTCGTGCACGAGCCCCCGCAGGAGATCGAGAAGGCGCGCCTGCACCGAAACGTCGAGGCCGCCGGTCGGCTCGTCCATGAAGACGAGGCGTGGGGCGGTCACGAGGTTGCGCGCGATCTGCAGGCGCTGGCGCATGCCGCCGGAGAAGGCGCGGGGCTGGTCGTCAATGCGGTCGGCGGAAATCTCCACCCGGCCGAGCCAGTCGGTGGCCGTCGCGCGGATGTCGCCATAGTGGCGCTGGCCGACCGCCATCAGCCGCTCGCCCACATTGGCGCCCGCCGAAACCGTCATGCGCAGCCCGTCGGCGGGATTCTGGTGCACGAAGCCCCAGTCGGTCCGCATCAGGAAACGTCGCTCGGCCTCGCTCATACGGTAAAGATCGTGAAACAGCCCATCCCGCATCCGGTAGGAGACGGAGCCGGACGTGGGCAGGAGCCGGGTCGACAGGCAGTTGAGCAGGGTGGTCTTGCCGGAGCCGGATTCCCCCACGACCGCCAGCACCTCGCCGGGATAGAGGTCGAAGGAAATCTCGCTGCAGCCGATCCGGTTGCCATAGAATTTCGAGATGGAGCGCACGCGCAGAAGCGGCTCGTCGGTCATAGGAATTCTCCGCGAGCGGGGAAAGGACAAGGGTGAGGGGCGTGACGCAGCATGGTCACTGTTGCGTTGTCGGTTCTCATGTCGCAGCCGCCTCGCCAGACAGATGCCCTCGATGCCCCTCGGCGCGGCGCTCCTCGCAATGATCCGTGTCGGAGCAGACGAACATGCGTCCGCCGCGATCATCGAGCACGACTTCGTCGAGATAGACCCCCTGCGCTCCGCAAAGGGCGCAAGGGTCCTCGAAGCGCTGCACCTCGAAAGGATGGTCGTCGAAATCGAGGCTTTCGACCCGTGTGTGAGGCGGGATCGCGTAGATGCGTTTTTCCCGCCCCGCTCCGAAAAGCTGCAGCGCTTTCGACATATGCATTTTCGGATTGTCGAACTTCGGCGTTGGCGAGGGGTCCATCACGTAGCGCCCCTCGACTTTCACCGGATAGGCGAAAGTGGTTGCGATATGGCCGTGCTGGGCGATGTCTTCGTAGAGCTTCACATGCATCAGCCCGTATTCCTCGAGCGCATGCATCTTGCGGGTTTCGGTCTCGCGCGGCTCCAGGAAGCGCAGCGGCTCGGGGATCGGTACCTGGTAGACGAGCACCTGACCTTCCTTCAGCGGTTCCTCGGGAATGCGGTGGCGCGTCTGGATGATGGTGGCCTCGCCCGTATGCGTGGTCACCGAAACCTGCGCCACCTTCTGGAAGAAGGCGCGGATGGAAACGGCGTTTGTGGTGTCGTCGGCCCCCTGGTCGATGACCTTGAGCACGTCCTGCGGCCCGATCACCGACGCGGTGACCTGCACGCCCCCCGTGCCCCAGCCATAGGGCATGGGCATTTCGCGGCTGGCGAAGGGCACCTGGTATCCAGGAATGGCGATGGCCTTCAGGATCGCCCGGCGGATCATGCGCTTGGTCTGCTCGTCCAGATAGGCGAAATTGTACTGCGCGATGGTTGCGGCGTGCGCGTTCATTCTGCGGCCTCCCGGCGCTGCGGTCTTTCGGCGTCCGCCTGGCGGCGCTCCTCATATTCGCGCCGCATCTGGCGCACGAGGCCAAGTTCGGCCTGGAAATCCACATAGTGCGGCAGCTTCAGATGCTCGACGAAGCCGGTTGCCTGAACGTTGTCGGCATGTGAGATCACGAATTCCTCGTCCTGCGCCGGCGCGGTGATGTCCTCGCCGAGTTCGGAGGCTCGCAGGGCACGGTCGCACAGGGCCATGGCCATCGCCTTGCGCTCGGACTGGCCGAACACCAGCCCGTAGCCGCGGGTGAACTGCGGCGGCACCTTCACGGAGCCCTTGAACTGGTTGACCATCTGGCATTCGGTGACGCGGATGCGCCCGAGCGTCAGCGGAAAATCGAGCTCGGGCACGTCGATCTCCACATCCACCTCGCCGATCCGGATTTCGCCGGCGAAGGGGTGGTTGCGGCCGAAGCCGCGCTGGGTCGAGTAGCCGAGCGCCAGGAGGAAACCCTCATCGCCGCGCGATAGCGCCTGCAAGCGCTGATCGCGCTCCATCGGAAACTCCGGCGGCTCACGGGTGATGTCACCGGGCTCGCGGTCCTCCGGCAACGAACCGTCTTCCTCTATCAACCCCTCATGGGCGAGAATGTCCGACACGCGCGGCATCGCCTCGCTGTCCCCGCCGCGTTTCTCCGGCGTCGAGGGATCGTTGTCCCCGGCCAGCTCCGGGTCGAGCAGCCGGTGCGTGTAATCGAAGGTGGGGCCGAGAAGCTGGCCGCCCGGCAAGTCCTTGTAGGTGGCTGAAACGCGCCGCTCGACCAGCATCGCCGCCGTGTCGATCGGGCGCGTGTAGCCGAAGCGCGGCAGCGTGGTGCGATAGGCGCGAAGAAGGAAGATCGCTTCGATCATGTCTCCGCGCGCCTGCTTGACGGCAAGCGCTGCAAGCCCGCGATCGTAAAGCGAGCCCTCGGCCATGACGCGATCGACCGCAAGCGCAAGCTGCCCGGCGATCTGTTCCAGCGTCAGCGCCGGCACGGAACGGTCTCCCCGGCGGCGATCGGCAAGAAGCTGGTGCGCATTGCGGATGGCGGCTTCACCGCCTTTCACGGCAACATACATGGCTCAGGCCTCCTGGTTGACGATACGGGTGGTGCGGGGCAGGGCGGCCATGCCCTCGCGGCTGACCAGCACAAGGTCGATCCCGCGCGGGAAGCGCGCCCGGTTCTGCGCCCATTGGCGTGCGAAGTGGCGGGGCATGGGGTGCGGCGCGAGTGTGCGTTGCGTTTCGATGCCCGGTCCCTCGAGCAGGAGCTCGGCGCCTCCCGAAAGGCTCTTCACCTGCAAAACGAGCGTTGCCGAACGGTCTGGATATTCCTGCGAGCCCTGCGCGAAATTCTCCAGCCCGATGAGGCTTTCAGGTTCCGCGCAAAACGCGAAATGCGCTTCGGACGGGGTCGAGGTCAGCGGTGCGCCCGTATGGAAGGCAAGCCAGGCGCGCACCGCTTCTTCCGCGGCGAGCGCCGCATCGAGCCAGATCGGCGTGTCCTGATCGCACGATGTCAGCGCCACGGCCGCGGCTTCCGGCGTCAGGGGTGCGGGCGGGCGCGTGAGGTCGATGTTCCGGGTGATAGTTCCAGGTTCGGCCATTGCCTGCATGAGCGCGCGAAAGACGCCTTGCGCGTCGAACACCGGGTTGCGGAAACCGCCTTCGATGGCGATGGAGGCAAGGGTCATCAGTCTTCTCCCCGGACCATGGTGAAGAAATCGACCCGCGTCGCCGCGGTCTCGGCGCGTCGCGCCGCATCGGCGTCCGCGAGCTTGCCACGCAGCGGGGCGAGGATCTTTTCTTCGATGAGGGTTTCGAATTCGGGTTTCTGGCGCAGCGCGTCGATGAGGGCCGCGACCTTCGCCTTGGCTTTCTCGCGGCCCAGCATATAGGCATGGCCGACTTCGCCGGAGGTGAGCTTGACGGTGGCGCGCGTAACGGTGGCTTCGCCGAAATTGAAGGCAGCTCCGCCGCCGCCCATGCGTCCGCGAACGGTCACGAGGCCGGTTTCGGGCCCGCGCAGCGTCTCGGCCTCGCCTGGCAGTTGCGCCGAGGTCCAGAGCTCCATCAACGTCTCGCCGGGCGCGGCGGCCATGACGGCCATGGCCTCGCGGCGGCGCTCCAGCGTGGCCTGTCTTTCCTGGCGTGAGACCATGACGGCTCCTTTCGGCAAGTTCAATATTTGTCTATTGTTCTAGACAACTAAACATATTATGCTTCCTCCAATAGGGCTTGTCCATGACGTGCTTGTGACAGGCGCCAGCGTGTTGGAGAATTTGCCGATGGCGGAAGCCGAAACCATCGAAAGACGCAGTGGTGTGGCCCTGTGGCGACAGATCGCCGACCGTATGCGACGCGAGATCGCGGCGGGGCTGGTCGATGAGGCGGGCCGCATGCCACCGGAAATCGTGCTGGCGGCGCGTTTCGGTGTCAATCGTCACACGGTACGCACGGCCATTGCCTCGCTGGTGCAGGAGGGTGTCCTGCGTGCCGAGCAGGGGCGGGGCACCTTCGTCGAACGACGGCAGCGCCTGTCCTATCCCATCCGTGCCCGAACGCGCTTCTCCGAAGGTCTTGCCGGTCAGACGACCGGACTGAGGGCGGTGCTGCTCGAACACGCGGCGGAAAGTGCTTCGGTGGAAGTGGCTGCCGCGCTCGACCTGCCGGCGGGGGCGCCCGTCCTCCGTCTGGAGACATTGTCACAGGCCGATGGCCGTCCCATTTCGCGCGCAAGGAGCTGGTTCGATGCGGAGCGGTTCGGTGGCATGGTGGAAGCATTCCGCGAAACCGGCTCGATCACCGCATCCTTCAAGAGACTGGGGCTTGCCGATTATCTGCGCGATTCCACTGTGGTGACGGCCCTGCACGCCGATGCGTCCGATCTTGCCGATCTTCGCCTTTCGCCGGGTGCGATCGTTCTGGTGACCGCAGCCGTCAATGTCGATCCCGAAGGCCGTCCCGTACAGTATTCGCAGACCCGTTTCGCGGCTGACCGCATTGAGCTTCAGATCGCCGGCGCGAGTTGATCTTACTGGTCATTCACCGGCCATTCACCGGCCAATCACCGGCCAATCACCGGGAAGTGACCTGGTGCGAGGCAACGGTGCATTGATCTTGCCCGCGCGGCCATGCTCTATCGAATGGCCCAAACGATAGGGTACACGGTCTATCCGGGAGATTTCGATTGCGAAAACTGGCTCTTTCCCTGGCATTTCTGGCGCTCGGCAGCGTATCGGCCCTTGCGGGCGGTTCCCCCCCTGACCCATCGGACTGGGATGCGGTGATCGAGAAGGCGCGTGGCGAAACGGTCTATTTCAACGCATGGGGCGGTTCGCAGAACATCAATGCCTATATCGAATGGGCCGGTGAAACGCTGAAAGAGCGCTATGGCGTCACGCTCAAGCATGTGAAGCTCGACGACACGGCCAATGCCGTCGCCAGCGTTGTCGCTGAAAAGGCGGCGGGACGCGATGAGGGCGGCACCATCGACCTGATATGGATCAATGGCGAGAATTTCGCCGCGATGAAGCGCCAGGGGCTCCTGATGACGCCCGGCTGGGCGGAAAAGCTGCCGAGTTTCGCCTATGCCGATGTGGAGAACAAACCGACCATTCGCACGGATTTCACCATTCCCGTGGAAGGGCTGGAAAGCCCCTGGGGCATGGCGAAGCTCGTTTTCTTCTACGATTCGGCGCGCACGCAGGCAGGGTCCTTGCCGAAGGACGCTGACGGGCTGCTCGATTGGGCACGCGCGAATCCCGGCCGTTTCTCCTATCCGCAACCGCCGGATTTCATCGGCTCGTCCTTCCTGAAACAGGTTCTGGCCGAAAAGATCTCCGATCCCGCGCTGCTTCAGAAACCGGTGGATGAGGCCGATTTCGACGAGGTTACGAAACCGCTCTTTGCCTATCTCGACGAGCTCAATCCCCTGATGTGGCGCTCGGGCCGCGCCTTTCCGCAGAACTATCCTGCCATGAAGCAGCTTCTGGCGGATTCGGAGGTCGACATCATTTTCGCCTTCAACCCGGCGGAGGCTTCCAGCGCGATCGTCAATGGCGAGCTCCCCGACACCGTGCGGTCCTTCACGTTTCCCGGAGGAACGCTCGCGAACACCCACTTCCTGACCATCCCCTACAACGCGCCGGCCAGGGCGGGCGCGCTGGTGGTGGCAAATTTCCTCCTGTCGCCGGAAGCGCAGGCGCGCAAGCAGGATCCCGCCATATGGGGCGATCCGACCGTGCTGGCGCTCGATAAGCTCGATGCGGAGGATCGCGCCCGCTTCGATGCCATCGACCTGGGTGTGGCGACGCTGCGACCCGATGAATTGGGCCCCGCGCTGGACGAACCGCATCCAAGCTGGATGGAGCGCATCGAAATGGAGTGGAAACGCCGTTACGGCGTGGCGAATTAGGCGGAGGCGATGGGAATGTCACGCGGACGCGCATCATCGGGGAAAGCACCCGCATGACATTTCCGCCCGCCCATCCCGTCCTGTCCGCAACCACACGTCCATGCTGACCCGCCTTGGCCCCATCCTCGCCATCGGCCTGCTGACCCTGCCGGTCGCCTTTGGCCTTGCCGGCACGGTGTTGCCGGCTTTCGGCTATCTTCCGGTTCTGGGTGGCGAGCGCTTCAGTCTCGGCCCGTTCACGATGCTTGCGGCAGAGCCGGCGCTTCTCGCATCGGCGCTCATGAGCCTCGTTGCCGGGCTTGGCACGGCGCTGGTCTCGCTTGGAGTCGTCATGCTGTTCACGGCGGCCTGGGCGGGCACGCCAGCCTTCCGGCGGGTGGAGCGGCTGCTGTCACCTCTCCTGTCGGTGCCGCATGCGGCGGCGGCCTTTGCGCTCGCCTTCCTGATCGCGCCGTCAGGGCTGATTGCCCGCATTCTTTCGCCGGAAGTGACCGGCTGGCTGCGTCCGCCCGACATCCTGATCGTCAACGATCCGATGGGCCTGTCGATGATGGCGGGGCTGGTTGTGAAGGAAATCCCCTTCCTGCTTTTGATGACGCTCGCCGCCCTGCCGCAGGCAAGACCCGTGCGCATGCGCACGCTTGTGGCCTCCATGGGCTATGGGCGCGTGGCAGGTTTCGTTTTCGGCCTGTGGCCGGCCATCTATCCGCAAATCCGCCTGCCGGTTTTCGCGGTAATCGCCTTCGCGTCCTCGGTGGTGGATGTGGCGGCCATCCTTGGCCCAACGGCGCCGGCCCCGCTTGCCGTTCGCCTGGTCGGCTGGATGAGCGATCCCGACCTGTCCATGCGCTTCCTGGCGTCCGCCGGCGCGCTGCTCCAGCTCGCCGTCACGGCGCTCGCGATCCTCATCTGGATCGGACTTGAGCGAGCGGCTGCGCGCCTGCGCGACCGGTTCGCCTTCGCCGGCGTTCGCTTGCGGCGCGATGGCGTGGTGCGGGCCGGCGCGCTGACGTTGATGCTGGGTTCGGCAGGGGTCATCTTCGCCGGCCTTGCAGCCCTTGCGCTATGGTCGGTTGCCGGTCTCTGGCCGTTTCCCGACGCGATGCCGGCCTCGTTCAGTCTCAGGACCTGGATGCGCGCCCTGCCGCAATTGCGGGATCCCATGCTGGCAACGCTTGTCGCCGCTTTCGTTTCGAGTGCCGTGGCCATCGTCATCGCAATCCTGTGTCTGGCGCACGAGGATCGCATGGGTCACGCGCCGGGACGGTGGGCCTTCTCGCTCATCTACCTGCCGTTGCTGGTGCCGCAGGTGGCCTTTCTGTTCGGCCTTCAGCTTCTGTTCGTGCTGGCTGGCGTGGAGGCCACCATGCCGGCGCTGATCCTCGCTCATCTCGTCTTCGTCCTGCCCTATGCCTATCTCGGCCTGAAAGATCCCTGGCGTGCCTTCGACCGGCGTTATGATCAGCTCGCGGCGGGGCTCGGAAAACACGCCTGGCAGCGCTTTTTTCGTATCCGCCTGCCCATGCTGGCGCGCCCGGTCCTGGCAGTCATGGCGATCGGTTTCGCCGTATCGGTCGGTCTTTATCTTCCAACGGTCCTGATCGGGGCAGGGCGTCTCACCACGATCACCACCGAGGCCGTGGCGCTCGCCTCGGGCGGCAATCGCAGGGTCGTCGGCGTCTATGCCTTCATGCAGATGCTGTTGCCTGTTCTCGGCTTTGCCGTTGCCACCTTCGTGCCGGCACTGATATTCCGGCGCTTCCGCGACATGCAGTATTGAATGCGGCACTATTGAATGGATGAGACGTGAAGGATGCCGGCCTTTTCATTGACGGGGTGAGGATCGCGCTTGCGGGTCGCGAGATCTTGTCGCTCACGCGCCACGTGGCGCCGGGCGCGGTGCTGACGGTGATGGGACCATCGGGGGCCGGCAAATCGACCCTGCTTGCCTTCATCGGCGGGTTCCTCGATCCGGCGTTCAGCGCCTCGGGCCGGCTTTTCGTGGACGGTGAAGAGATATCGGTTCTGCCGCCGGAAGAGCGTCATATGGGCATTCTGTTCCAGGATCCGCTGCTCTTTCCGCACATGAGCGTCGGCGGGAATCTCCTCTTTGCCCTGCCGGCGGAAATTAGCGGGCGCGCGGCGCGCAGACGCCATGTTGCCGAGGCGCTGGAAGGCGTTGGCCTGGAGGGTATGGAAACGCGTGATCCCGCAACGCTATCCGGGGGGCAGAAGGCGCGTGTCGCGCTCGCCCGCGTTCTGGCCGCGTATCCGCGGGCCCTGCTTCTGGACGAGCCGTTCTCGAAGCTCGATGCCGCGCTGCGTCAGCAGATGCGCGAACTCGTTTTCGGCAAGGCGCGTGAAAGAGGCCTTCCGGTGCTGCTCGTCACCCATGACGAGGCGGATGCGGTTGCCGCGCGCGGCGACATCGTGACCATCGGCGAGGCTGCATGAACAGGGAATTGCCGTGCCTTCCCGTCACGGAGGTCCTGCCGGCGCTGCGAGAGGCGCTGGAGAAAAAGGGCAAGGCCGTTCTCGTGGCGCCGCCGGGCGCCGGCAAGACGACGCTTGCGCCTCTGGCTCTGCTTGATGCGGATTGGGCGTCCACCGGGCGCATCGTGCTTCTGGAGCCGCGCCGCCTTGCTGCACGCGCGGCGGCCCGTCGCATGGCGGCTCTTCTCGGCGAAGAGCCGGGCGAAACGGTGGGCTACGCGATGCGCATGGAGCGTCGCCTGTCGCCGCGCACGCGCATCCTCGTCGTCACCGAAGGGGTTCTCGCCCGCATGATCGTCGAGGATCCCGAGCTTTCGGGCATCTCGGCGGTGCTGTTCGACGAGTTCCACGAGCGTTCGCTGGACGGCGATTTCGCGCTGGCGCTGGCGCTCGATGCGCAGGCCGCGCTGCGGCCCGATCTTCGGCTTCTCGTCATGTCGGCAACGCTTGACGGCGCGCGGGTCGCATCGCTTCTGGGCGATGCGCCGGTGATAGAAAGCGAGGGCCGCAGCTTTCCCGTCGAGACGCGCTATCGCGAGCGCCCGGCGCAGGAGCCAGTGGAGGATGCCATGGCGCGCGCCATCCGCGAGGTTCTGGCCGAGGAAGAGGGGAGCGTGCTCGCCTTCCTGCCGGGCCAGCGCGAGATCGAGCGCACCGCCGAGCGCCTTGCGGATCGCATGCCGAAGGATGTCGACATCACGCCGCTCTATGGCGGTCTCGACGGCAAGGCGCAGGACGCCGCCATCCGCCCGCCCGCCGCGGGGCGGCGCAAGGTGGTGCTGGCGACGGCCATCGCCGAGACCTCCGTCACCATCGACGGGGTGCGTGCCGTCATCGACAGCGGTTTGTCGCGCCTGCCGAAATTCGAGCCGGCGACGGGCCTCACGCGGCTGGAAACGGTGCGTGTCTCGCGCGCCTCCGCCGATCAGCGTGCCGGCCGTGCCGGGCGCACCGCGCCGGGCATTGCGCTGCGCCTCTGGCGGGCCGAGCAGACGGCGGCCCTGCCGGCCTTCACGCCGCCGGAAATTCTCGATGCGGATTTGTCCGGCCTGCTTCTCGATTGCGCGGCCTTCGGTGTCGCCGACCCGGCGAGCCTTGCCTTCCTCGATCCGCCGCCACCTGGCGCCCTTGCCGAGGCGCGGGCTCTTCTCGGGCGGCTTGGCGCGCTCGATGGCGCGGGCCGCCTGACACCCGAGGGAGCGGCCATGCGCAAGCTCGCCCTGCCGGTGCGGTTGGCGCATATGGTGTCGGTTGCCGCGCAGCACGGCCATGGACAGGCGGCTGCCGATCTGGCGGTTCTCCTTTCCGAACGTGGTCTGGGCGGCAGCGGGGTCGATCTGGACGAGCGCTTGCAGCGGTTCCGCCGGGAGCGCGGCACGCGCGCCGAGCAGGCGCGTTCGCTGGCCGCTCGCCTGGCAAACGCCGCTGGCGGCGGCAAGGCCGCTGCCGCCCCACAGGCCGGCGCGCTTCTGATCCACGCATGGCCGGATCGCATTGCCAGGGCGCGCGGCGCCTTTGGCCGCTTCGTGCTTGCCAACGGGCGCGGCGGTGTTCTGGCGCCGGAGGAACGCCTCGCCGGCGCGGCCTATCTCGTGGTGGCCGATTTGCAGGGACGGGCGGAGAATGCCCGCATCGCATCGGCCGCGGCAATCACCGAGGAAGAGATATTCGACGCACTGGGCAGCGATATCGAGGAGAGCATTGAGAGCGGTTTTGACCGCGAGCGCGGGGCGCTGCGCCAGCGCAAGGTGCGCCGGCTGGGCGCCATCGTCTTTTCCGCGCAGGCCATGCCGCCGCCCTCGGGCGCTGAAGCCGACCGGGCGCTGATCGAGGCGGTGCGGGCCAACGGGCTCTCGCTTTTGCCCTGGGACAAGGAAACGGAAGCGCTGCGCGGTCGTCTCGGCTGGCTGCATCATGCCAAGGGCGGATCCTGGCCCGATATGAGCGACGAGGCGCTGATTATGGGGCTGGAAGACTGGCTCCAGCCCTTCCTCACCGGCGAAAGCAGCCTTGCGAAACTGAAGCCGGCAACCTTGCGTGAAGGGCTGGCATCGCTGGTGCCGCACGAATATCAGCGTCGGCTGAAGACATTCGCGCCCACTCACTATGACGCGCCGTCCGGAAGCCATGTGCCGATCCGCTATGAGGCGGAGGGACCCGTTCTGGCCATTCGGGTACAGGAGCTTTTCGGCCTGAAGACACACCCCTCCATCGCACAGGGCATTCCGCTGAAGCTGGAACTCCTGTCGCCCGCGCATCGTCCCATCCAGACCACGCTTGACCTGCCGGGTTTCTGGGCGGGGTCATGGGCCGATGTGCGGGCGGATATGCGCGGCCGCTATCCCAAGCATGTCTGGCCGGAGGACCCGGCCAACGCCGCTGCTACGCACCGCGCCAAGCCGCGAGGCACTTGAGGCGGCGGACACAGCGCATGGTGCATGGGAATTTCGCCATGTTTGTCTTCGTGGCAGGAGTGCCGTGTACGATGATCGGTCAATCCATGCGGCAAATAAATTCTTGGAGGAAGGGGAGACTTCCCGCATAGAGCATTTTGCGGTCAGGTGGTTTCATCTGACGTCCGCATAAATGCGGAAACCAGGGAGACAGAGCGGGACAGCGTTTCCATGAAACGACGAACCGCTCCAAGGTGCCATGCTTGAAGACATCAGGGCCCATGACACGAGCCACGGCCTCAGGCTCAACACGCTGATCAAGCTGCGATGGCTTGCCATTATCGGGCAAAGCGCAGCGGTGATCGTCGTTGCCTATGGGCTCGATTTTCCGCTGCCGGTCGGCCTGTGCTTCGCGCTGATCGCGGCTTCGGCCTGGCTCAACCTGCATCTGGCGCTCCGGTTTTCAGCCGCGCACCGGCTGCCCCCGCTTGCGGCTCTGGGCATTCTGACCTTCGATGCTTTCCAGCTCTCGGGCCTGCTTTATATGACCGGCGGATTGACCAATCCCTTCGCTCTTCTGATGACGGTTCCCGTCGTCATTTCGGCGACGTCCCTGCCGTTGCGTTGGACCGCGCTGCTGGGGTTTCTGGTTGTCGCGCTGGCAACCGCACTCGCTGTCTTTCATCGCCCGCTTCCATGGTTTCCGGGGACGGAGCTCGTCATGCCGCTCATCTATGTGATCGGCATGTGGCTCGCCATCGTTTCGAGCATCGCCTTCACCGGGGTCTATGCCTATCGCGTGGCGGAGGAAGCCAGGCTTCTGGCCAATGCGCTCGCGGCGACGGAACTCGTCCTGCAACGCGAGCAGCATATTTCCGCGCTCGATGGACTCGCCGCCGCCGCCGCGCATGAACTCGGCACGCCGCTGGCGACGATCGCGCTGGTGGCGCGTGAGATGGAGCGCGCGCTGGGCAATGACGAGCGCTTCCGCGAGGATGTCACGCTGCTGCGCACACAAAGCGAGCGCTGCCGTGAAATCCTGCGCCAGCTCACCAGCCTGTCGACGGAAGGCGAGGCGCATATGGCGCGGCTGCCCTTCACGTCGCTGATCGAGGAAACGGTGGCGCCGCATCGCGATTTCGGCATCGATATTCGCTTCGAGCCAGGCATTACGCAAGGGGCCGAACCAGTCGGCCGGCGCAATCCCGGTGTGCTTTACGGGCTTGGCAATCTGGTCGAGAACGCGGTCGATTTCGCCCGCGAGACCGTCACCATCCGATGGCATTGGAACGATGACGAAATCGGGCTTCTGGTGATCGATGACGGCCTCGGCTTCCCCGTCGAAATTCTCGATCGGATCGGCGAACCCTACATGTCCAAGCGTGGCGCTGCCGCCAGCAGCGGCGGAGGGTTGGGGCTCGGCCTCTTCATCGCCAAGACGCTTCTGGAGCGGTCGGGCGCGACCATCCGCTTCGGCAATCTGGCTGAAAAGGGCAAGGGGGCTTTTGCCGAGGTCACATGGCCCAGATCGGTATTCGTTGTGCGGGGAACGGCTCTGGAAGATGAGATTAAAAGTCCTAAATTGGAAAAGCCGACGAATATAGGTTAGAAACATTCCAGGATGACAACGTGCTGAACGTGCTCGATATGACGAATGATACCGTGGAAGACCCCGAGACCCTTCTGGGTGAAGATCGCTCGCTTCTGATCGTCGATGATGACAAGCCTTTCCTGACACGCCTGGCGCGTGCCATGGAGAGCCGCGGTTTCACGGTGGGCACGGCTGAATCCGTCGAGGAAGCCGTTGCCAGCGTCAAGTCGGCTCCGCCCGCCTTTGCTGTGATCGACATGCGTCTTGCCGATGGCAATGGTCTCGACGTGGTCGCAGCCATCCGCGAAAAGCGTAAGGATGCGCGCACGGTCATCCTGACCGGTTACGGCAATATCGCCACCGCGGTGACCGCCGTGAAGCTTGGCGCCGTCGACTATCTGGCCAAGCCGGCCGATGCCGACGACATCTTTTCCGCGCTCACCCGCCAGGCCGGCGAGAAAGTGGCTCCGCCGGAAAACCCGATGTCTGCGGACCGGGTTCGGTGGGAGCACATCCAGCGCGTTTATGAAATGTGCGACCGCAATGTCTCGGAGACCGCGCGCCGCCTCAACATGCATCGCAGGACCCTGCAGCGCATTCTTGCCAAGCGCGCGCCACGCTAGAACATCTTATAGTCAAGGTGGGCCGCCCGGCGTCCGCATAGGTGGCCTGGGACACCTTGGGACGACGAAGGAACCGGGGCAGTGAAGGACCGGCTTCCGGCACGCATCAGTTTATGGACAAGCGCGAACGACGGCGTTAAAAGTGCGGCACAGGTATTTTTTCCTGTTTCAACTCCGGAAGGAAACCCGCCGTGCTCTCGCACGAGAAGGTCTGGGCAGCCATAGACGCGCTGGCTGAGCGTCATTCGCTTTCGGCCTCTGGTCTGGCCCGGAAGGCGGGATTGGATTCGACCGCGTTCAACAAGTCCAAGCGGCGCTCCGCCGATGGCCGGCCGCGTTGGCCCTCGACGGAATCGATTTCCAAGATCATGGATGCGACTGGCACGACGCTTGGCGAATTCATCGGTCTCGTGCAGGGTCTGGGCCGCTTGGCTGATGCCTATCCGCAACCGCCGTCAAGCGTGCCCTTGATCGGATTTGCACAGGCAGGTGCCGGCGGTTTCTTCGACGATGCCGGATTTCCCGCAGGGCAGGGCTGGGAGCATGTCGATCTTCCTGCCGCTGCCGCCGATGGAACCTATGCGTTGCAGGTCCAGGGCGAATCCATGATGCCGCTCTACCGCAATGGCGATACGCTGATTGTCGATCCGTCCGCCCGGTTGCGGCAAGGGGATCGCGTGGTGGTGAAGACAGCCAGTGGCGAGGTGATGGCAAAGGTGCTCCAGCGCCAAAGCCGCGAAGAGGTGGAGCTTCTTTCACTCAATCCCGAACATCCGAACCGCGTTTTTACCAGGCAGGAGGTCGAATGGATCGCGCGCATCGTCTGGGCGAGCCAGTAAACAGGCGCCGTGCCCGTTTCAACGGTTTTGCGGTTGGCGCGGCGGCTGCGGTATTCGCTGGTTTTGCGTTTCCAATGACCGCCGGTGCTCAGGATGGACAGGGCGGGCAAGGACGGGCCCCGCGCGTGATAGCGCCTGAGCTCGTCGCTCCTCTGCCGGTCGATCCTTCCACGTTGGAGCGCATCGAGCCGCGACAGCCGTTGAGCGGGCTCGCCGGACCTGCGCCCGAGCCGAAGCTTCGCAAGGAGGATGCCTTGTTTTTCCGCCCGGTCGCGGTTGCCGCCGGTATGTTCGAATCCGAAGGGCGCACGGTCACCATTGCCGGCATACGCATCATGCCTCCCGACCGGACCTGCGAAGCGCGTGACGGCGGTGCATGGCCTTGCGGAGTGCAGGCGCGGACCGCATTCCGCTACTGGTTGCGCGGGCGCGCCATCGCTTGCGAGGGCGGTCCGGGCGGCGAACCGCCGGACACCGACAAGCCGCTGACCTGTTCCCTTGCCGGTTACGATATCGGCAAGTGGCTGATCGAAAATGGCTGGGCGCTGCCCGAGCCGGGTGGCGCCTATGAGCAGGATGGCCAAAATGCCCGCCGGGCGGGCAAGGGCATTTTCAGCGGCGGCCCTTCCAGTTCCTGATTTATGCGTCAGCCAGCCAGCGTGCCGTCGAGTGCGGTCTCGATAAGGGCCTTGGTTTCCTTGACGCCGTAAAGGGCTGCAAAGGAACCGAACCGGGGTCCGCGCTCCTGCCCCAGCAGCACCTGATAGAGCATCTGGAAGAAGGCCCCGGAAACGCCGGGGCCGCCCGTCGGGCTCTTGCGCTGGAGATCCTGATAGCGCTCGATGCCGCGCGCCACGTCGAGGATCGCATCCTGGATCGCTTCGCCGTCGGCATCTTCCGGCAGGGTGGCCAGCGAATCCGAGATGGCGCGCAGTGCCGCGCGTTCCACGTCGTCGGGGGCGCGGAAGGTTTTTGCCGGTCTGACGAAATCCTCGAAATAGCGCAGCGCATAGCCGGTGAGCCGGTCGAGCTCGGGATGGGTCTGTGCCGTGACGCCGGGCGCATAACGCGTGATGAAGCCCCACAGGACGTCCGTGTTCTCCGCATTCGATGCACTGACGAGATTGAGCAGCAACGCGAAGGGCACCGGCAGTTCCGTCTTTGGCGGCTCGCCGTCGTGAATGTGCCAGACGGGGTTGTTCAGGCGGTTCTTCCAATCCTGGCGCGCATAGGCCGACAGGAAGGTGTAATACTCGTCGACCGCGCGCGGGATGACGTCGAAATAAAGCTTCTTCGCCGTCTTCGGCTTCTGGAACATGTAGAGCGACAGGCTCTCCGTCGGCGCATAGGCCAGCCACTCGTCGATGGTCAGGCCATTGCCCTTCGACTTCGAGATCTTCTGGCCCTTCTCGTCCAGGAACAGCTCATAGTTGAAGCCCTCCGGCGGCGTGCCATCGAGGGCGGAACAGATTTGCGCGGCGAGCTTCACGCTGTCGATCAGGTCCTTGCCGGACATTTCGTAGTCGACCTTGAGGGCGGCCCAGCGCATGGCCCAGTCGGGCTTCCATTGCAGCTTGCAATGGCCGCCGGTGACAGGGGTTTCGAAACGTTCGCCGCTGTCGGGGTCACGCCATACGATTGTTCCGGCGTCGAGCTTGCGTTCCTCGAGCGCCACCTGCATCACCACCCCCGTCCTGGGGTGGATCGGCAGGAACGGCGAATAGGTCTGGGCGCGTTCCTCGCGCAGCGACGGCAGCATGATCTCCATCACCGCATCGAAGCGCTCAAGCATGGCCAGAAGCGTCGCGTCGAAGCGCCCCGACGCATAATATTCCGTCGAGGAGGCGAATTCGTAATCGAAGCCGAACCGGTCGAGGAAAGCCCTGAGGCGCGCATTGTTGGCCGCGCCGAAGGAGGGATACGCGTTGGAGAACGGGTCGGGCACTTGCGTGAGCGGCTTGCCGAGATGCTGGCGCAGCATCTCTTTGTTGGGCACGTTGTCGGGCACCTTGCGCAAACCGTCCATGTCGTCCGAGAAGCACAGGATCTTGGTCTTCACCTTGTCTTCGGTGAGAATGCGGAACGCATGGCGCACCATGGAGGTGCGCGCCACCTCGCCGAACGTGCCGATATGCGGCAGGCCGGACGGACCGTAGCCGGTCTCGAAAAGAACCGTTTCCGGGAATGTGCCGCCCTCATAGCGTTTGACGATTTTGCGCGCTTCTTCGAAGGGCCAGGCCTTGCATTCGGCCGCGGTCTCCAGAATTTCGGACGAAAGTTCTAGCGCGTCTTGGCGTGCCGTCGTCATGTCGCTTTCCAGGAATTGGTTTCACTTAAGGGCCTTGCGTGTAGGACGGCCATGGCGGTGCGTCAATCGACACGACAGTTTTTCGTTGCGGTGCGGCCCCCGGCTCCCTAACTTTCCGGCAAATCATACCCGCAGCGGAGCGTTAAATGGCACAGCCGACAGCCCACGAAGCCTTGATTTATCTGATGGTCGTCATGTCTGCGGCCGACCGCGACATGACCGACGCGGAACTGGCCATCATTGGCGAGACCATTCGCAATTGGCCGGTTTTCGAGGGGTTCGACGACGATATCATCGCTGTCGCGCGACAATGTCAGCAGATTTTGCAGGAAGATGACGGGCTGGAGCGCATACTCAACGCCGTGCGTGACGTGGTGCCTGCGAAACTGCATGATACGGCCTACGCGATTGCCGTCGAGGTCGCTGCCGCCGACCGGCACGTGGAACCCGAGGAAGCGCGCATGCTGCACATCGTGCGCAGCCGCCTGCATCTGGAGCCTCTGGTCGCTGCCGCCATCGAGCGCACGGCGCAGGCCCGCCGCCGAAGGCTTTAGACGCGGCACATCGCGTGTCACTCCCCCGGTCGCCTTTGGCCCCGGGCAAAAACGTTGTTCGCGATTGGTGCGATGGAGTGCTGGCGATGTCGCACTCCATGGCGTTCGAAGGGGCATGCCTCCATGGCGGGGCGGCGTTTTCATGCGGTACAAGGTGCAGGCAAGGGGTAGGCAAGGGACGGGGAAGCGCCGATCAACGTCATTTGACTGGCGCATGATCACACCCATTGGGATAATACGGCATGAGTTCGTTCCTGTATTCGGAGGCTGCGGTTCGCCTGGCCGCTTTCCTCGGCATTTTCACGACGATGGCCGTTTATGAACTATGGTCTCCGCGCCTTGAGCGTGCGGAGATGGTTGGGGCGCTGAAATCCCGCCGCTGGTTTGCCAATCTGTCGATGGTGCTTTTGTCGTCCGTCGTGCTGCGCATCGCTTTTCCGGCGGCTGCGGTCGGGGCGGCCTTGTGGGCACAGGACAACGGGATTGGCTTCTTCAATATTTTTGCAATGCCGCCGGTGATCGCCGGCATAGCCTCCTTTATCCTGCTGGATTTCGCCGTATGGCTGGAGCATGTGGCAAGCCACAAGATACCGCTGCTGTGGCGCATCCATCGCATGCACCACGCCGATAACGGCTTCGATGTCACGACGGGGCTACGTTTCCACCCGCTGGAAATCCTTCTCTCCATGGTCTGGAAGGCGGGTATCGTGGTGGCGCTTGGCGCACCGGTCCTGTGGGTGCTGATCTTCGAGATCGTGCTCAACGGCACGTCGATGTTCAATCATTCCAATGTGCGTTTGCCGCTTGGGCTGGATCGCGTGCTGCGTCGCGTCCTGGTGACGCCCGACATGCATCGCGTTCACCATTCCTCCATCCCCGACGAGACGGATTCCAATTACGGTTTCAATTTCCCGTTCTGGGATCGCCTGTTCGGCACCTACGTGCCGCAACCCCGGCGCGGGCACGAGGCAATGGAAATCGGGCTGTCCGAATATCGCGGCGTGCTGACCGCGAAGCTTGGCTGGATGCTTGCCTTGCCCTTCCGCTCCGGGCGTTCAAGACGCGATCAGTAGAAACTTACCGGAAAATAGCGCTGATAAAGCTCGGTGAAGGCTCCGCTCGCTTCGATCTCGTGCAGGGCGAAATTGATGGCCTCCACAAGCATGGGCTTTTCCGCGGGAACCGCGATGGCAAGTCCCTGTCCCAGATAATCCTGCGCCATATAGGGCCCGCCGGCAAAGCCGCAGCAGTTTTTCGCTTCGGGACTTGCCAGCCAGAAACTCAGCCGCATTCCATCGCCGAAAACGGCGTCTATCTTGCCTGATTGCAAGTCTTCGTAGATCCACTCAGCCTTGCTGTAGGTTATCGCGCGGGCATCGGGAAAGAGATCGCGCAGGAGCCGCTCATGTGTGGTCCGGCCGAGCACGCCGACGCGTTTCCCCGAAAGGCTCTGCGTGATCGGCTCCTCCGGCAGGGAGGAGCGCTTTGCGATCACCCGTGCGGGAAAACGCATATATGGCTGCGAAAAAAGATAGTGCTTGCGATTTTCCGGGGTGATGGCGAGCCCGGCCACGATTGCCTCTGCGCGCCCTTCCTCAAGTGCCGGCCGTATTTCCTTCCAGGGCAATGCCTGGATCTGGCAGCGGTCGGTTATTGAAAGCTCGGCACAGATGCGGCGCACCAGATCGACATGGAAGCCGGTGAGAATGCCGGCGCCATCGATATAGTTGAACGGAAAGAAATCCACCGTGGTCACGAAGCGAAGTCGCGTGATGGGGGAAAGGTCGGGTTTTGCGATGCGCTGGCTGGGGCCCCCGAAGCCCGGCGCATTTGTCTGCTGGGCGCTGGCATGGGGCAGAAACGCAAGAAGGACAGCGGCGGCTACGGCGATTGCGCTGCTGCGAATGCGGTTTCCCGGTGCGCTTTTCATAACGTGTCTTTCGTCCGTGCCCGAACCGTTTTTCCCTGTAGCGGACTAGTTGGCATGCCGGTTGTGGTTTGGCAAATACCCGATACGGGCAGGCGAAAGAATGCGCTTCATAAAAAAATGCATTCCTGTACCGCGCAAGGCTGCAACCATCGATGGCAGCGGGTTTTCCAGGGCCTAAAGCCTCTTCGACGCTCACAGGCCCTGTTTTTTGGGCGCCATGTTGTGTGCCGGTCTGGATTCCAAGGTCAAAAACAACGCATTCCAGATGCTTGCGCAGCTGAACCCTCTCGGCACGGCCATCGCAGGCACGCCGCTCTCGATGCAATTTTAAGATGTATTTTCTCAAATGTTCTCGAAAAAATTGAAGAGTCAATATGAAATTTCCCGTTGACTCGGAATGTCCCAAACTTGATAAATTTTTTACGAAAACTGTGGATTTCAAAAATATATCCGGAAATTGTCATGCGTTGTGGGGAGTGTGATGGGTTTCTATACAGTGGTTTTCAACATTTTTAGGGATAATACCTCCTTATTTATATTTTCAGGGCATTTGAAAAAATTAGATAAGCTTGAGAAGAGCGATTTTTTATTTTCTGAAAAAATCTTTATAGACTCCGGGGCAGTGGGATCTGCTTCTGGCCATGGTTGAAGGATTCGGGTGGACGAAAAGCGAAGGATTCCATCAGTCATTCCCCGCTTCGTTGCCGGAGGTGATGGAACCTTCTCCCGTCGGCGATTGGCAGGTGCTCTTGAACCGGCTGAACGTGCCCGTTTTCGAGGTCGAGCGCATCGCCCAGAGGGCGGAGATCGCCGGCGTTTCCTTCCAGACGGAATTGCTCTCCTCAGGTGCCGTGTCCGAGCGCGAACTCTTTCGCGCGCTCGCCGACGATCTGGGTCTTGCCTATCTCGACAGGCCTGATCCTTCCGAACTGGTGATGCGCGACTGGCAAGCTCTTGCCGCGCTGGCGAGCCAGGGTGGGGTGCGCATGGCGCTTACGCTTGATCGTGATGGACGCTCCATCGTTCTGATCGCGCCGGATCGCTTAAACATTCCTGCCCTGCGCTCTTTCGTCGGGCGGTATCCACGCGCCGCGCGCCGGTTGCGGGTGGTTCCTCCGTCACATCTGCGCGAGACGGTTAGGAAGCGCTTTCGGCCCGAACTGATGCGCGTCGCGACGGAAGGCCTGTTTTCCTCTCATCCGAGGCAATCTTCGCGTTTTGTTGTCAACGCCTGGCAGGGTGCGGCACTTGGGGCGTTGCTCGTCGCGCTCGCCTTCTTCTCCTGGACGAGACCGGCCGCAGCCCTGCTTTCCGTCCATGGGGTGCTGTCGGTGGCCTTCCTGGCCTGTGTGGTTCTGCGCATCGCAATCGGCTTGTCGCGCGAGCCGGAGAAGAAACCGAACTTCACCGAAATGGACCAGGCCGAGGCCCCGGTCTATTCGGTGCTGATTGCCCTCTACAAGGAAGCGGATGTCATACCCGATCTGTTGTCGGCGCTCAGCCGTCTGGTGTGGCCGCGTTCCAAGCTGGAGATCAAGCTGGTTTGCGAGAGCGACGACCGTGAAACTCTGGAGGCCATTCGCGCCCATGAGTTGCGGCCCTATATCGAAGTGATCGAGGTGCCCCGCGGCGGCCCGCGAACCAAGCCCAAGGCGCTCTCCTACGCTTTGCCGATGACGTCGGGAGAATTCGTGGCTCTTTACGATGCCGAGGACCGTCCGCAATCCTTCCAGTTGGTCGAGGCCTGGCAAGCCTTTCGCGACGGTGACGAGAAACTTGCCTGCGTGCAGGCACCACTCACCATCTCGAATGGTCGGGAAAGCTGGATTTCCTCCATGTTTGCCCTGGAATACGCTGCCCTGTTCCGTGTGGTGCTGCCCTGGCTGGCGCGCCGCGGCCTGATGCTTCCGCTTGGCGGCACCTCAAACCATTTCCGACGCTCGGCGTTGAATGCCGTTGGAGGATGGGATCCCTACAACGTTACCGAAGACGCTGATCTGGGATTGAGGCTATGCCGCTTCGGATACCGAACGTCGATGATCGCCAATGCGACCTATGAAGATGCGCCCACCCAGGCGCGGGTCTGGGTGCCCCAGCGCACACGCTGGTTCAAGGGCTGGGCGCAGACATGGCTGGTTCACATGCGCGACCCCGCTGCTGCCGTGCGTGAACTTGGCTTGCCCTCCTTTGTCATCATGCAGGTTCTGTTTGCGGGCATGGTTCTTTCCGCGCTCGCTTACTCGATCTTTTGGGCAACTGTTCTGGGCCTCGGCGTCTATGTCGCGCTGGATGGCGAATTCCGTCCCGGCCATTTCTGGTTGCTCATGCTCGACGGGGCGAATGTGGTCCTGGGACATGCGGCCTTCCTGTATATTGGGTGGCTTTCCCTGAACCGGACAGAGCGGGCCGGTTTCTGGAAGAAACTCCTCTGGACGCCTGCCTATTGGTGTCTGATGTCGCTGGCGGCCTGGCGCTGTCTCTGGCAGCTCTACTGGAGCCCGCACCATTGGGAAAAGACGCCGCATAAGCCGCACCGCGGCGCTTATCCCGGCAATAGGGACCTTTCCTCGCAAAGCCTCCAGTCAGGGGCGGCGATGATCCGTGCCGGCAGCAGCCGGCATGAATCCCGTCATCAGCTGGGGTCTGGGTGGCAGGTCGGGCCACCCTTTGCCCGGTCGGGCCGCCTGCGCGCGGCGCATCAGGCCAGGAAACCCGGACCGGAGCCGATGATGAGCTGGTCTTCGGCGCCGATTGCATCCAGATCCCTTCCCTCATAGGCGATGGAGAGGAGGATGCGGCGGATGACCGCGAGCCGCGCGCGTCGCTTGTCGTTGGCGCGCACGACAGTCCATGGCGCATGGGCGCTGTGGGTTCGCTCCAGCATGAGGTCGCGCATCTCGGTGTAGTCTTTCCACTTCTTGATGCCTGCGACATCCATCGGCGAGAATTTCCAGTGCTTCAAGTCACTGTGCCGGCGGTCGTGGAACCTTTCGAGTTGGGTTTCCTGCCCGATATTGAGCCAGAATTTGAAGAAATGGATTCCGTCATTCACGATGGCGCGTTCAAAATCCGGTGCTTCGTCCAGAAACTGCTCATGCTGCGCCGGCGTGCAGAAGCCCATGACCGGCTCGACGCCACCCCGGTTGTACCAGGAGCGGTCAAAGGTGACGAACTCGCCCGAAGTGGGAAAATGCGTCACGTAACGTTGGAAATACCACTGGCCACGCTCTGTTTCGCTGGGCTTTGGCAGTGCCACGTTGCGCGCCATGCGCGGGTTCATATACATCCGGATCCGGGCAATCGTTCCGCCTTTTCCGGCCGCATCCCGCCCCTCGAAAAGGGCCATCACTCGTTCGCCGGAAGCTTGCATCCAGCTTTGAAGCTTTACGAGTTCGATCTGGAGCCGCTCCAGCTCCCTTTCATAGGTGTCCTTGTCGTATTCCTTGTCATATGGAAAGCCGCCTGCCGCAAGCGCATTGTCCTTCACCCAGCCGGGCAGCTTCGGATCGTCGATGTCGAAGGTCCGCTTCTTGCCGTCGACCTTGATCTCGATGGGGTCGATCTTCGTTTGCGAAGGGTTTTCCAAAGGCTTGTTCATATTTCTCGTTCCTGAACCGTGGGAGAGTGCATGCTATTTGCTGCCCGGCATCAGGTCTAGCAGCGATCAAATGACGTGGCTGTGTCGGGCTGCGCGATGGTATGGAGTGCGGGGGCAGGCATTGCTCCCCGATGGAGCCGATTGGCATATGAAGACGAATGATGGAAAATCCGGGCGAAAGGCGCCGGAATCCGCGCAGCCCCCTGATCTGGACCAGCGGGGAGGCGGCAGTTTGCGGGAGCGTCTGCAACACAGGCTGGCGGGCCTCTTCCCGCCGGATCGTCAGGAGGATGATGTGCCCGTCGCGACAAAGGGACCGGTAAGCATAGATACGCTGCCAGCTGTTTCTCTTGCAGCAGCGGTTCCCGACCCGCTTTACATCTTCGATCGCAATGCCGAGATCCTGTTCGCCAACGAAGCTGCAAACAGGGCTTTCGGTCCCATATCCTCAGGAACCTCCCTGCGCCTGAAGTTTCGCGCCCCCGAGATGCATGAACTGATCGCCGGGGCGATCGCCAGCGATGGCAGTTCGCGCGCCATCAACTATTCCGAGCGGGTGCCGGTCGAGCGTGCATACCGCGTTTCGGCAAGTCGCATCGGCGATGGCACGGACCTGTTTGTGCTGTTGTTCAAGGACCAGAGCGAGGCGCGCCGCATCGATCGCATGCGGGCCGATTTCATCGCCAATGCCAGTCACGAGTTGCGTACACCGCTCGCTTCGGTGTCCGGCTTCATAGAAACGTTGCGCGGCCCTGCGCGCGACGATCCGGTGGCGCGCGAGAATTTCCTGCAGATCATGCACAACCAGACCCAGCGCATGGCGCGTCTGATCGATGATCTGCTGTCGCTTTCGCGTCTGGAGATGAAACCCTATCTGAAGCCCAGCGGCCGTGTGGATCTCGTGCAGCTTCTGGACGGGGTGGTGGAATCCATGCGCCACCTTGCCGGTGAAAGCGGGGTGGTCATCGAAAAGGCACTTCCAGCCACGCCGATCTTCGTGGCTGGAAACCACGATGAACTGGTGCAGGTGTTCGAAAACCTGATGGAGAATGCGTGCAAATATGGCGGTGCGGGCGGTCGCATCCTCGTTTCCGCTGAGCAGGCGGGGCCACTCGAAGAGGTGCGCGCGACCGTGCGCGACTTCGGGCCGGGCATTCCCGAGGAGCACATTCCTCGCGTCACGGAGCGCTTCTACCGCGTGGACGTGGAAACCAGCCGTGCCCAGAAAGGCACCGGGCTTGGGCTTTCAATCGTCAAGCACATTCTCACACGCCATGACGCCCGCCTGTCCATCCGTTCGAAGGTCGGCAAGGGTGCTGCGTTCACGGTGCACTTCCCGCCATTGCCGCCGGGCCAGGCCGGCCATTCCGCATAGGCGGTCGGTTCTGGACCTATTTTTCTTTGCCCCTTTCATTTTCCTGCAATCGCAATAGCTTAGTCATGGACGCGATTGCCAGAAAACAACGGAAAACTCATCATGCAAACCCATCATACGATGCGATCCTTCGACGACGAGCTGAAGTATCTCGTGGACCAGATTGCCGCGATGGGGGGG
>SWCG01002594.1_pt1 | contig 48956 bp, 27 predicted proteins | sample 4690071 | NCBI WGS metagenome assembly SWCG01 (sample SAMN10267281, study PRJNA491770) | bioreactor metagenome | isolation source: DHS bioreactor inoculated with subseafloor sediment | place: Japan: off Shimokita Peninsula | collected 2012-10 | reverse complement strand
GAGAATTTCGGCGCCGTGGTCATGACCATGATGGCGCTGCCGCGCTATCGCAGCCAGACACTGGCCGACATTTCCCATCTCGTTCTCGATCCCCTGATGCGCGATCGCATCGCCATGGCCTGGCCCGCCAAGCCCGCCAAGGACAGCAACCCGCTGGCCGACATGGCCGGGCTCGCCATCTGGGCGAGCGTGTCGGAGGAGGTCGATGCCCGCATCCGCGAGCAGATCAAGGGCGGCGTGTTCCCCGTGCGGCTCAAGCCCGAGGACTGGACCAGCGGCGAGATCAACTGGCTGCTCGACGTGATCGCGCCGGATTCGAAGACGGCGGCGTCGGTCATCGGCAATTTCAAGCAGATCATCAAGAACGGTGATCTCCGCATGCACCCCGTCATAGGCCGTCTGCTCGATGCCGAGACGCTGGAAAAGATGGGCGCCCGCAAGATGAGCGGGGTGGAAGCGCAGGATGGGTAGGCGCGGTCCGGCGCGCCTGAATGGCACGACGGCTGAACGAAACGCGAGTGAAGCAGCAGGAAGCGGAACGGGCAGGTGGCATGACATCGTTCGGAAGTCACATCTCAGGCTTTTTGCGGACGTTGGGTCTGGCGCGCATTCTGGCGCTGCTCGCGCCGCTGGTCCTTGCGAGCTGCGGGGATGAGCGGTTTGAATGGCATCAAAAGATGACGGTGACGGTGGAGACGCCTGGTGGCGCCAACACCGCATCCTCCGTCATCAGGGTCAAGTCCAGATATGTTGGCCCCGAGACGATGGGCAATGAGGTCTTCTACGGTTTGCAAGGCGAGGCGGTGACGATGGAGATCGCGCCCGGGCGTTATCTCTTCGCCCTTCTGAATGAAAGTTTCGCCGAGCTTTATTACCGTTCATCGCCCGGCATTTTTGCCAATCCGAAGAACCGGGGCGAATGGCTAGCGGAAATTCCGCACAAGACCGAAGTCGTGAGCGTTCCGGCTGATCGTTACCCGCTTCTGGTGACTTTCGGCGATATCAATGATCCCAAAAGCGTGCGCCGTGTCGATCCCGACGATCTCGCCGCAAGCTTCGGCCCCGGCTACCGTCTCAAACAGATCACCCTTGAGATCACCGATGACCCCGTCACCGAAGGCCGCGTCGAGCAGGTGCTCGGGTGGTTGGGTGAACTTGGCAACAATCAGTTGGATGGACAGCGTTATCGAAAAGCGAATGCCGTTTATCCACTAGCTAACAACCTCAACATATTGGATTTCCAGAGGAGACGCCTCCAATGACTTTGTCCAGAGACTTGTTCCTCGCAATCCTTTCTATGGATTCCTATAATCAGGGTCATGGCAAAGGTGTGGATCATGGCGCTTCGAAAATAGGAACTGCAACCTTTAAGCAGGATGATAACTCCAACGAAGCCCAAGCCGCCGGCTTTTACGCTGTCGCTTATGACACGCAATATGGCACGGTGATTTCCTATCGCGGCACGGACAATCCCTCGATTTTCGCAGATGAGGTGACTGGGGCTGGCGATATTACGGCGGGCTGGGTGACCGGCGGCGGGGTCTGGCAAACTGATCAAGTGCGCTTTAGCCAGGAGTTTTTCCAGGCGGCGACTGGAACTGTTGGAGAAAACGCCAACGTAGCGGATGCCATTTTGACGGGTCACTCGCTGGGTGGCGGCTTGGCAGGTGTTATTGCAAGCCTCCATGGTCAGGAAGCACTGGTCTTTGACAATATGCCGTTCGAGCTGGCGTCAGATAGTGCGCAAGACGCGGCGAACTCGGATACTCTTTTTGGTATTGCGGTGCGCGGCTATGCGCAAGACACATTCTACAATGGTGGCGAGCCGTGGGAGATTGACAGGAGCAAAATTTCCGCAAAATCACTCAATTTCGAAATCTTGCAGGATTTGCGCGATCTTGGGGGCCAGGAAACAGCTGTAGAGGCCTATGAATCTCATTCGGACGCCAGTCGTCTGAATTTCGTCGATAGAGCGCTCAAACTTCACATGATGGACTATCTTGTTCAGTTCATGTTTGCGGCGGAAAACTCACATGACGATTGGCAATCGCTAGGTAGAGAATTCTACGAGGCATATTTCTCTGATGAGATAGCGACATCCGCGGGTTCGAAGAATTTGAATGGAGCCGCCGGCGAGGCCGCAAAAATGGGTCGCGCGATCGCCTATTCGGCGCTTGACGAAGGCAATCTGATCTTCGGCGATACCGGCATCCGGGCGATGTTCGACGATCTCGACGAACTTGGCTATGTCTATAATTCCACCTTCGATCCGGGCCGCGACGGGCTGCTGGCGGCCAATGACAATCAGGGCAATCGCGGCGCGATCGGGAGAGCGGCGTGAGGGCGGGGACCGCAAGCGCGCTTGCCTTGCTCGCCGTGCTGTTTCTTTCCGGCTGCGGGGATGAGCGGTTTGAATGGCATCAAAAGATGACGGTGACGGTGGAGACGCCTGGTGGCGCCAACACCGCGTCCTCCGTCATCAGGGTCAAGTCCAGATATGTTGGCCCCGAGACGATGGGCAATGAGGTCTTCTACGGTTTGCAAGGCGAGGCGGTGACGATGGAGATCGCGCCCGGGCGTTATCTCTTCGCCCTTCTGAATGAAAGTTTCGCCGAGCTTTATTACCGTTCATCGCCTGACATTTTTGCCAATCCGAAGAACCGGGGCGAATGGCTAGCGGAAATTCCGCACAAGACCGAAGTCGTACGCGTTCCGGCTGATCGTTACCCGCTTCTGGTGACTTTCGGCGATATCAATGATCCCAAAAGCGTGCGCCGTGTCGATCCCGACGATCTCGCCGCAAGCTTCGGCCCCGGCTACCGCCTCAAACAGATCACCCTTGAGATCACCGATGACCCCGTCACCGAAGGCCGCGTCGAGCAGGTGCTCGGGTGGTGGTGTGACTATCGATCAAAGTACTTCGTCGACCGCTACGCGGATACCGTAGTTAACGATTTCGCGCGTGATATTGGCGGAAGCCATTTCCGAATTGGAGAGTGCCAATGAGTGAACTGTCTAGAGATCTGTTTCTGGCAATACTTGCAATGGACTCCTACAACCGAGGCTATGGCGCTGGTATTGGCGGTTTATCCGATAACAAAGGTACTCTTATTGGGAGCGCGGAAGTCAAAAGGGCTTCAAGCTCCCTCGAAAGTTCGCCAGAAGTGGCTGCCGGCTTCTACGCTGTCGCTTATGACACGCAATATGGCACGGTGATTTCCTATCGCGGCACGGACAATCCCTCGATTTTCGCAGATGAGGTGACTGGGGCTGGCGATATTACGGCGGGCTGGGTGACCGGCGGCGGGGTCTGGCAAACTGATCAAGTGCGCTTTAGCCAGGAGTTTTTCCAGGCGGCGACTGGAACTGTTGGAGAAAACGCCAACGTAGCGGATGCCATTTTGACGGGTCACTCGCTGGGTGGCGGCTTGGCAGGTGTTATTGCAAGCCTCCATGGTCAGGAAGCACTGGTCTTCGACAATATGCCGTTCGAGCTGGCGTCGAATAGTGCGCAAGACGCGGCGAACTCGGATACTCTTTTTGGTATTGCGGTGCGCGGCTATGCGCAAGACACATTCTACAATGGTGGCGAGCCGTGGGAGATTGACAGGAGCAAAATTTCCGCAAAATCACTCAATTTCGAAATCTTGCAGGATTTGCGCGATCTTGGGGGCCAGGAAACAGCAGTAGAGGCCTATGAATCTCATTCGGACGCCAGTCGTCTGAATTTCGTCGATAGAGCGCTCAAACTTCACATGATGGACTATCTTGTTCAGTTCATGTTTGCGGCGGAAAACTCACATGACGATTGGCAATCGCTAGGTAGAGAATTCTACGAGGCATATTTCTCTGATGAGATAGCGACATCCGCGGGTTCGAAGAATTTGAATGGAGCCGCCGGCGAGGCCGCAAAAATGGGTCGCGCGATCGCCTATTCGGCGCTTGACGAAGGCAAGCTGATCTTCGGCGATACCGGCATCCGGGCGATGTTCGACGATCTCGACGAACTTGGCTATGTCTACAATTCCACCTTCGATTCAGGCCGCGATCCATTGCTGGAAAGCACCCTTCAGCGCCCGCCGGCGGGAGGGGAGGGCGATCCCTCTTCGATCTCGTTCCGGCAGATGCTGGTCGACCTCGCAGTCCAGTATTCCGGTGCGCTAGCACTCAGAAAGGTGACGCAGCAGGCGCAGTCGCATGCCACCGACGGCATCTTCGCGCTCAGCCAGGCACGAGATATTCTGGCCCTCGACCTGTCGAGCGTTCTTTGGGAGGATACGCTCAGCACCGATATCGAACCGATCCACGACAGCATTTTCCGGCAGGCCTTTTTCGGCCAGATCAAGGGACAGACGCCTGATCAGGTCGGCGCGATCCTTGATGATCTTGCGGCCAGGATCTGGGGCGGAGGTGACCGCACGATCTTCGACCGGTTCCACATGCGCACGCTCGACGGGCTGTCGACTGTCTCCATGGCGGACAGAAGCTACGATCTGCCCGACCAGCCTCCGGTCAAGCATGTCGATGTCTATGTCGGGCTCAAGGACGAGGAAAACACCGTCTGGGGCACCAAAGGCAACGATATGGTCTTTGGCGGCGACAAGGACGATGTGCTCTATACGCGCGGCGGGCAGGACTATATCGACGGTCTGGAAGGTGGAGATCGCATCGTAGACGTGCCGTCGTCGGAGGGCTTCGAGTCCACGAGCGGCATCGATGACGTATTCATCGGCAAGAATACGCCCAAGGGGCTGCTGGATGCCTTCATGCCGTGGCTCACCGGAGGCAGCCTCACCTTACCCGACCGGGTCGAATATGACAGCGAGGAGAAGCCGGTCAATTTCGGCTACACGATCGACAATATCGAGATGACCGAATTCGGCATCGAGGAATCGATCGGTTCCACCGGCATCGAGGCCATCGACATCACGCTGACCGGCGGTGGCGTTACCCAGACCGACCGCCTTGCCGGCATCGAGATCGTCTCGCTGACAAAGAACGCCGATTCAGCCAAAGTCGCCGATCACTGGCTTCGCGCTCCGCTTCTGATCGATTTTGATGGATTCCGCAAAGGCGCCAATTCCAAGGCCGACTGGGATTCGCTCGATTTCAGCGCGCTGTCCAAGGGCATCACCATGTTCAATGGCGCGGTCGCTGAAAAGTCCGGCGCAAACGGGTTTCTCGACAGCATCCACGATATTCTCGGCTTGACCCCGGAACTGCTGCCCTTCCTCTCGCCCGACAAGATACACCCGTTGCGGTTTACCGGTTTTGAGAAGCTTACCGCCACCGACAAGGACGACACGCTGATCTTCGGTGATGGTGGTCTGTTATCCAGTCTCACCGGCTGGCCGGACCAGAAACAGGCTGTCGGCTTCGGGGAAATCAATGCCGGAGATGGCAATGACCGAGTCGTACACTACAATGCCCTCTTCCTCAAAGCCGGATCAGTCATCCCTGAAGAGTTTGGTGGCAGTGAGGGCGCTACGGCTTCGGCCGACTTTCAGCTCAAGATCGATGGCGGCAAGGGTAATGACAGCCTGTTGGTCAACAAGGGCGAGAAAGCCATTGTCGTCGGTGGGGAAGGCCGGGATTTCATCTGGAACAAATCGCGCGGCGGCGAGGTTTACGGCGATACGCTGGACGGGCAGGGCGCGAATTTCGCTTCCTCGGAACATTCCGACAATTTCTGGTACTGGCCCGGAACCACCATCATGGATGCGCGTCCCAACGACGTGCTCAAATTCTACGGCATGCCACTGACGGGCGGCAAGCAGGGCGTGCCGATGATCGCCTTCGGCCCCGCGCAGCTCTGGGCGGCGGCAGGTGATCTGGCGGTGCCCGATGTGCCGCTTTATTTCGATCAGTTCATGATCTTCATGAACTACCTCGTGAAGGACAATGAGGACGGCGGCATCGACCTTTATGTGGTGAACGGGTTCAATGGTCTTCTGGGCCTGTTCGGGCAGGACAATTTCACCCAGGACGGCGACGGAAACAATCTCGTCGGTGCGATGAAGGTCGCCAATTACGAAGGTTATGTCACCCATTGGGGCCTTGCGCTCTCGGCCATCCCCGAGGGCGATCTGGGTATGAAGTGGCTGAAGGCCAACAAGTTCCTGGCAGCACTTGCGCTTTTGCCGCCCGTCCTTGGCGGGCTCAACACCGTGCTGCCGCTGGTCGACCGCGTGGCCGGGCTGGCCGAGTTCGCGCGCCTGTTCGGCAAGGCGATGCTGTGGTCGACCGGTGTCGATCCGCTGGTGCTCGATCTCGATGGCGACGGCATCGAGACCGTGCGCCTGTCGGATTCGGATGCCTATTTCGATATCGATGGCGATTTCTTTGCCGAAAACACCCAGTGGATCGGCGCCGATGACGGCTTCCTGGTGTTCGACAAATCGGGCAATGGCGCGATCGACGATATCAACGAGCTGTTCGGAAACGCCGGAATGGGCGGGCTCGAGGAACTCGCGCTTTACGATGGCAACAATGACGGCGTGATCGACGCCAGCGATGCCATCTATGCGCAGATCGGCGTCTGGCGCGATCTCAACCAGGACGGCGTCTCGCAGGAAGGCGAAATCCGGACACTCGCTGAAACCGGCATTGTCGAGATCCGTCTCGCCAATACCGTGATCGACAGCGAAACCCCGCAGGGCGTGCAGCTTGTCGGTCAGGGTGAATTCGTCTGGCAGGGCGGCGGACTTGGCTCGCTCTATGATGCCGTTTTCCGCGTGGATGACGTGGGCACCCGATACCGCGGCGAGACGGGACCCGCGCCCTGGCTCAAGAACCTCAAATTCGACAGCCGGGGCTTCGGCCAGGTCACGGATCTGGCGGTGTCGATCCACAATGATTTCGAGCTGGGCGAACTGGCAGAGCAGCGGGCCGCCGAGATGGTCACGCCCAAGCTCAAGACGCTCGTTTCCCAGGTGGGCGATGTGCTGGCCAAATGGGGTTACGCGCTCAATCTCACCCGCGAGCTCACGCCCGTTCTTCTTGAGGATGACGGCGCAGGCGGCGTCAGGCTTGCCGATCGCGGCGTCTGGGTCGAGGACGCCGGCGGCGGCTACTGGACGCTGGCGAGCGGCAATCCGGTGCGAGACGCCGATGGCGATGAGATTGCGCGGGCGACCCTTGAGGATGTGCTTGCCATGGCCGTGGCCGACGGCCAGAGCTGGCAGATCGAACAGGGCTTTTCGCCCTCCAGCCGTGTTGAGGCGCTGTCTGCCCGGGCCGAGCGCCCCTATCTGGTCGAGATTGTCGAGGGGCGCGCTATCGTCCTCGATTATGGCATCGAGAATCCTGATGGCAGCTGGCGCCTTGCCAGTGGCGATCCCGTGCTCGATGCGGGAGGGGCGGAGATTGTTTCACCCGTCCGCGACGATATTCTCGCCATGGCAACCCAGGCCGGTCAGGAATGGCGGGTCGAGAGCTTCGGGCACAACCCTTTCGCTTCCATACCCGTCGAGGCGACAGGCATCTATTTCATCGATGGCGTGGCTGTCGACTATACGGTTGAGGTCACCGATGGTGACGGCACGTTCCATGTCTGGGCGCGCAATCTCGACCGTGCGCTTGAGCTTCAGCACAAATATGGCACGCCATACGAGTTCAACCTGCGCAATTACGAAGTCGATTTCGACACGCTCGACGAAGTTGGCTCGACGGATGATTCCAGTTTCCGCGTCGAGCTGCTGACACCGGGCCAGTTCCATTTCGCAAGCAGGCTTGTGGGGCTCGAATTCCGTCCGCAGTTCCTTTCCGCCACCATCGATCCCGCAACCGGCGTCATCGATTATGCGCTGGGCGAGAATGGCGGTGCCAATCTCGCCACCGACGGCACCTATGAAAGCGGCATCAAGGTGATGATCGAGATGGTCGGTCGGGTCATGGATGAGTACATCCTGATCAGCCGCATGCTCGCGGCGCGCCTCGCGTTTCAGGGCGGGTTGTCTGATTTCGCCCGCGGCATCGAATATTCCATCGAGAAGAATGCCTATCACGCCACGCAGAACCGTGAACTCGCTCCGATGTTCGAGGCGATCTTCGAAGCGGCACCCGCGGATCACGATGCAGCTTACGACTATCTCGTCGACTGGAACGAGATCCTCTGGCAGATCTATCCCGAGTACCGGCTGAACAGCTCCGTCAACCAGAACGGCGCAACCGTGCTCATCGATCAGGCGCTCATCATGCAGATGATGCTGCCTGCCTTCGAGCAGGTCGGCATCGATCTTGATATCCGTGCGGTCGCCAACGCGCTGTCGATCAACGAGGAAATGATCGTCGATCATGCTGCGGATGCCTCCGAGGTCACCGGCACGCGTGGCACCGACTATTTCTACATGACCAGCGGCGACCAGACGATCGTTGGCGGGCAGGGTGCGGATTATTATTTCGTCGGCTCATCATCTGGCAAGGACATCATCAGGGACTATGATCTCGACGACGCCGATTCCCTGCGGCTGTCCTACGTCATGCCGGATGATGTCGTTGCTATCCGCGACGGCGAGGATCTCATTTTGCAGTTCGACGGCGGGGCGGGAGAGGTCCGCATTGTCGATCAGTTCCTGGGTGAGCTCAACGAATATCTCAACAATGGCGCACAGGTGGAGTCGGGCGTCACGACGATTGTCTTTGCCGATGGCACGATCTGGGATCGTAGCCGCATGGCTTTCGAAGTCGCCGATCCACGCGACGACAACGGCACCTATCTCGGCTCCGGCTCTGCCGACGTTCTGTGGGGCGGCAAGGGCAATGACGTCCTGAGCGGTGGCGCTGGTGGCGACATCTACGTGTTCGATTTCGGCGACGGGCAGGACACGATCGATGACCGCGGCGCGTTTTCCTTCGGGCCGCTCAAGGCCGGTATGGACACGCTTGTGTTCAATGGCGACGTCGCGAAGGAGAATGTCCGGTTGCTGCGCGATGGCGCGAGCGACGACCTCAAGATCCTTCTGCTCGACAATCAGGGTCAGGAAACCGGCGACAGCATTCATGTGATCGGTCAGCTTGGAGGCTATGCGGCCTATCTTCAGGCCTTCGGCGGGATCATTCCGGGCCTTGGCGATAACACCTTCTTTTCACCGACAGCGATCGAGCGTTTCGTGTTTGGTGACGGCACCGCAATGGAGTTCGAGGACATCGTCTCGGAGGTGCTGAAAAACGCCAGAACCGATGGCGACGATGCGATTTACGGGCTCCGCAACGGCAATCAGATCGATGGTGGGGCAGGCGACGACTACCTCGAAGGGCGCGAGGGTTCGGACGTATACATATACGGCCGCAACTACGGCAGGGATGTCATTCTCGATCAGGATTTCGCGGTCAAAATTTTCGGAAACACGCCGGACACGCTGCGTTTCATCGACGATCTGCGCTGGAACGATTTCGACTATCTGCGTGATGGCTCGTCCGACACGCTGCGTCTGCGGGTAAAGGGCACCGAAGACGAGGTCGTGCTGACCGACTTCCTCGAGAATATCCTCTTCATAGGCTACACGAACCTCATCGAGACCATCGAGTTCGGTGATGGCACATCATGGTCCTGGCTCAAGTTTCTTCAGCACTATGTGACGATCGCACAGACCGCGGGCGACGATACAATCTATGGCTTTGAGCTTGTCAGCGACGATATCGATGGCGGCGCGGGGAACGATCGCCTCGAAGGCATGAGCGGAAACGACACCTATCGTTTCGGTCTCGGCTATGGCGAAGACACGATTTTCGATACATCGGGCACCGAGCGCGTGGTGCTCGAAGGCATCGAGAGCACTCAGGTAACGTTCAGCCGAACGGCGCTCGATCTGATCATCACGGTCGACGGCAGTGGCGAAAAACTGATCCTCAAGAACCAGTATGTGCGCGCGGGCAAGCAGACCCATGCCATCGAGTTCTTCGAATTTGCCGACCGGACGCTCGAATTCACAGATCTCAATCCCGAGGACCTTGACCTTGTCGGGACCTCTGCGGCGGAAACGATCACCGGTTCGAATTTTGCCGAAACGATCGATGGGCGCGGCGGCGATGACATTCTTGTCGGTGGCGATGGCGGCGATACCTACAAATTCGACGTGGGTTACGGCGATGATGTGATCGTCGACAGGCGGGTGCGTGCCGCCTGGGAGGATCGCAAGGGTTTCAATGTGCCCGTCGACGATGTTGTCGCATTTGGCGATGACATCACGCTGGACAATGTCGTCTTCACCAAGGATGGCGATGATCTTGTGGTCTCGGTTTCAGGGCGCCCCGACACTCTGCGCATTCGCGACCAGTTCAGGGGCACCGCAAACGGGGTGGAGAAGTTCACCTTCAAGAGTGGTGATTTCCTTCTCATCTCGGACGTGGAGGAAATCCTCCAGATTGAGGGTGGCAATCGCGGCGACAACATCATTACCGGAACGCCGGATCAGCCGAACACGCTCGACGGCCGGCAGGGCGACGACACCCTTATCGGCGGGAACGCGGCCGACACCTATGCCTTCGGCGCGGGTTATGATTTCGACCGTATCGAGGAGAGAACCGATGCGGCAGGCGTCGTCGATCGTGTTGTCTTCGGATCGACAGTCCGCCTCGATACGCTGAAACTGCGCCGGGACGGCGATGATCTCTTGATCGATCTCGGCGCCGGCGTCGATGTCCTGCGGGTGGTCGGCGGCCTGTCGGACAAGCGCGTCGAGGAGTTCCACTTCGCTGATGGCGCTGTGCTGACCATCGACGACATGATGGACCGCTTCCTGAAAGGCAGCGAGACCGACGATCAGCTGATCGGCTTCGACGGGCGCAATGACGACATCGATGGCGGAGCCGGATCCGATGCCCTGATCGGGCACAGTGGTGACGATACGTATCGTTTCGGCATCGGTGACGGCGCCGACAGTATCGCGGACACGGCAGGCCTCGACCGGGTTGTCTTCAAGACAGGCGTTTCGCGCGAAACGGTTTCCTTTGCGGATATCGACGGCGACCTTTTGATTTCGCTTGCCGGAACCGGCGATACGCTGGTGATCCTCGGCGGTCTGTCTTCCGGCAGCAGAGCCGTTGAACAGTTTGTGTTCGATGGCGGTACGTCGATCGACCTCGACGAAGTGCGCGACATCATCCGCCAGCAGAGCAGCAACAATGGCCAGGATCTGATCGACGACAGCACGGTAGCCTCGCCCTATACGATCAGGCCGGGCACCGGTTTCGATACCGTGATCATGGGCGCCGACACGCAGATCGAGATCGAAGCCGGCGGCGGGCTGGACACGATCCGTATCGCAGAGCATCCCGTTTCCGCGAGCATCACATTTGTCAACCTGGCGGCGCGTGAGACGGTCGTGCGTCTCGCCGATACGGATGGCGATGATCTGCTGATCGTGAACCCGGAGACGGGAGACCAGGTTCGCCTGATCAACGCGCTCACAGCCGATGCCCTGCCCGAACTGAGGTTCTCCGACGGCGTCGTCTGGACGCAGAACGAGCTCGCCGAACGCGCCATGCAGGATCAGGTCACGGAAAACGCCGACATCATCATTGGCAGCCACAGGGCCGATGTGATCGAGGGTGGCGCCGGCGATGACGACATTCGCGGCGGGGGCGGCAACGACACGTTCATCTACACGCGCGGCGATGGCAGGGATGTGTATTCCGATGCGGCAAACGGAAAGGACATTCTCGTCATCAACGGTTACAGCGCCGATGAGATGAGCGTTTCGCGTCCGGTTGGCGGCCGCGACGAGCTGCTTCTGATCTTTGAGAACAGCGAAGATGAAATCGTGCTGCGCTATGTCGATGGCCAGACCGCTGGCGGAGTCAGCGAAGTCCGTTTCGGCGATGGAACGATCTTCACGAGGGAGGCGCTGTTCGAACTGGTCGTCGGCGTGGGGACCGACTTCGACGACGAGATTAACGGAACCTCCGGTGCGGACACGCTTCAAGGTGGGCGGGGCGACGATCTGCTAGCCGGCGGTGCCGGAAAAGACACCTATGTCTTCCGTCGTGGCGACGGGCTCGACATCATCGAAGAAAGCGGTTGGCGGGCAGACCTCAATCGCCTCGTTCTGCCCGACTACAACCCGGGCGATCTTGATGCCATCGCGATTTCTGACAATGGCCGGGATGTCGCGCTCAGGTTCGGTGTCGGCGATCAGATCATCCTGCAAAACGCACTGGACGGAAGCTCCTACGCCCGCGTTCAGGAGATCGAGTTTGCAAATGGCACGATCTGGACAGAAAGCGAATTGAAGCGGGCCGTGGAGGCTTCCCATGTCTCCTCGCAGCGCCTGATTCTCGGCACGAACGAGAGCGAGACGATTACCGGAACCACCGCAGACGAGATCATGGACGGCGGAACCGGCAATGACACATATCTCTATGCGCGCGGCGACGGCCGCGACACGATCCGGTCAACACCGGACTTTGGCGAGGTCAAGAAGCTCAAGATCGCTGGTTATGACCTGGCGGAGGCGACCTTCGCGATCGAAGACGGGTATCCCCAAAATCTCGTCATCAGATTTGCTGGCCAGGAAGATGAGATCGTCATCGAGGATGGCTTCTACAATTCCAAATGGTCGAGTTCCACGGGATATGCCCGCGCGATCGCGCAGTTCCAGTTCGATGACCGGATCGTCGATTATGATGAGATGCTGGCACTCGTGAATGCGGGTCAGGTGACTGCTGGCGACGACTTCGTGACCGTGGTCGAGGGAAGTGGCGAGATCGAGGGGGGCCTCGGCAACGACTTCTACGAAGGGGAAAACGACGCCACTTTTGTCTTCAATCGAGGCGACGGCAAGGATGCCTTCGAAGACGGCAGCGCCTCGGGAACGCTCAGCATCAGGGGTTACACGCCTGATGAGATGATCTTCACACGCATGCCGGGCGATGACGGCTTCGTCATCACCTTCCAGGGCACGGACGACCGCATTTCCGTGCCGGGATATTTTTCCAGCTATTACGGATATTTCCGCGGCGCAATCCAGAACATCGAATTCGAGGATGGAACCAGCTGGTCGCGCTATGACATTCGCGATCGGGTTCCACCGCTGCCGGAGAAAGAGCCCGCCGTCGCATCACAGGGCGACGATCATCTCGTCTTCACCGAGTCGGGCGCCATTGCAGAAGGGCGCGGCGGCAACGATTTCCTCATCGTCAATGCCAGCGACATCGAAGTCAGATACTCGGCGGGAGATGGCCGCGATACGGTGCTTCTCGCACCTTATAGTCATTCAGCCAGCTTCTCGTTGACGCTGGCGGGGATCAACCCGCAGGACATCAATTTACGCGTCATGCCGGGCGGTGGGCCAGGGGTGATCGACGGGCCGGAACCTGCCTCATCCTACTATCTGTCCGTGAACGGAAGCGCTGATGGCATCTGGTTCGAACAGCGACCGGAGCAGCCCGCCGGGATCACATTCGCCGATGGCACGGTCTGGGATTCGCAGATGATTGCGGACAACGCCATCGCCTATGGTCCGCCCATTCTCCCCGAGGGGCCGGCGGACGGCGGCCCGTTCGCCGTCGTGGATGTGGGCGAACGCGAGCTCGACACCGCCGAATCGTCCAGTTCCGATGAAATCTTCTTCGACCGTGGCTACTACAATTTTGAACAGGGCGCGGAGCGCCCCCCGGCGGCCACCACTTACCTTTATCAGGCCGGGGATGGCCACGATCTCATCGATGAGTTGATGTATCTGGAAGATACGCCCACGCTGGACCGGATCATCCTGCAGGACATTCCCTATTCGGATGTTTTCGTTGCGCTTGCGCCAGACAATGACTACGCCTATCGCGCCGGCGATATGGTGCTCTGGTTTGCCGGGCGTGAAGGTTCGATCACCATCGCTCAAGGCGCGGTTCCCGAAACACCCGGCGACCATGATGTGTCCGGGATCGATGAAATCGGCTTCTCCGATGGCACCGTGAAAACGCTTGCCGAACTGGCCTCCGAAGCAAGGCTCGCGGCCCAGAGCGATCCGCGGTTCTTCACGGAGGATTTTGTTTTCCAGCGTGGCGTGCAGTCTGGCGTCTATTATCTGGAATCGCCGCTCATGTTCGATGATGGGTCAGGCGGCCTGCCAGCGCCCATCGGCCTTGAGCTGAAATCCATTGCCGCAGATTCCGTCACCATCTCCTGGCACCCGGACGGTTATCACCTTCATATCGCCGAGAGTGCACCGAATGCGGATGATGGCGGACGCGTCGTCCTGCGCGGCTCTGCCGAGTTTTATGCAGATGTTCGTTTCGACAGTGGCCTTGTCCTTGGACCACGCGAGATCAACGCGCTCGCGCAAACCGGGCTACCGGTCCATGACGGCCTGAGTGCAGTCGGTGATCCTCACGGTCTCACGCTCACGCGCGGTGTCGATGCCGGGCTCCACACGGTGTTCGGCGGTAGCGCCATCAACGACACGCCGGCAACGATCAGCCTCACCGATGTCCTCGAATCGGAGATTTCGGTCGAGCGCACGGATGACGGTATCCTGCTCAACATCGCGGCCAGAGAGCAAAACGGTGGCGATGCAATCGTCATCTGGGTCGAGTTCGCAGGAGAGCCACTCATTTCGGTCACCCTTGATGGCGGTGTTGAACTGGGCCCCGATGATCTGTTTGCCGCTATCCCGCTGCCCAGGCTGGAGGGCACCGATGGCGATGATCATCTGGCGCGCTTCGATGCGGGCCCAATTGGCCCTGGGGGCCCGGAAGGGCCAGGGCCACAGATGGCCTCGTTCCGGGGAGAGATGGAACCACTCGAATTCGAAGGCGGTCTCGGAAACGATTACATTCGGGCCGGCGATGTTCCAGGCGACAGGATTGTCTATAGGCGCGGGGATGGAAATGACGTCGTCAGTGTCGCGGGGGACTACGGCAACTCATCGGTCGAGATAAATCTTCACGGCATCGCGCCGGCCACAGTCAGTCTCATGGTTGCTGAAGATGGCCACACGCTTCTCAACATCGCCGAAACCGTTGAAGGCGCAAGCGACGGCGGCTCGATCAGAATATTGCCGCCCGTCGGCAACGAAGGAAGCAGTTATTTCGGGTTCAACCGGATAAGTTTTGATGACGGAACCGTGTGGGGTCAGGCCGAGATCAACAGGATGATAGGCCTGCAGCGGGCGACCGACGGCGATGACATCATCGAAAACGAAACGAACCTGACCCATTTCGAGCTTGGCAGGGGCAACGATATGATCGATGCCAATTCGGGTTCGGCGACTTATGTTTACAACAATGGCGACGGGCACGACGTCTATATCGACAGGGGCTCCGACGATACGGATCATGCCGGAGGGTTCCGCGGCGATCTCCTGCGCTTTCCCGATCTGGCCGAAACCGACATGGTCTTCGAGCGCTCTGGCAACGACCTCATCATCACCATAGCCGAGAACAGTGCGGCCGGCATTGAGCCAGGCAGCATCGTTCTGGTTGGCGCGATGGAACGCGATCCCTATCAGCTTGAGCAGAGCATTGAATGGATAGAGTTCTCGTCCGGCGTGAGAAAGCCGCTGGCTGAAAAGGCGCAGGAGCTGATCGCAGCTTCGGCCTCGGGCAATGCAGACACGGTTGTCGGCACGTTTCGGACCGATGTTCTGGAAGGGGGCGAGGGCGACGATGTCCTGCGTGGTGGAGCAGGCTCCGATGTCTATGTCTGGTCACGGGGCGACGGTAGCGACGAGATTGAGGAAGCCGCCGGCTCCTACGATGACGACAGCATCGACGTTCTGAGGCTGGCCGGCGTCAATATCGAAGACGTCACACTGCTCAGTGATCACAGGGGCCTGCGTATAGCGATTGCCGATTCGTCGCCGGGGGCCGGCGATGGTGGCATCATCCTCGTTGGCGGCATGTTTCTGGAGGATGCCGGGCGCGGTCGGGGCGTGGAAAGGATCGAGTTTGCAGGCGGCGCAAGCCTGAGCTTCGAGCAGATCGCGGCCCACATCATCGACCAGAAATCGACGCCGTTCGATGACCTGATCAGGGGTAGCTTTGCCGATGACATCATCGAGGCCGGGCGGGGCAATGATACGATCCGGGTTGATGCAGGTGAGAATATCTTCATCTACAACCGGGGAGACGGTGTCGACCGGATCGACAACCGGGTCTATGACGGCCGGCTCGAATTGCGTGGCATCGATCCGGCAACGGTTCGCCTCAAGGAAGGATATGATGGCGATCTCGAGGTCATTATCAACGAAAGCGCCCTGAACGCGGGTGATGGCGGGCGGATTACGCTGGTCGGTTCCGCCTCGCTTTATGGCCAGGGGGTCTCTTCCATTACCTTTGATGACGGCACCGTATGGTGGCGCAATCACTATGATCAGGAGAGCGGCACATACAGGCGCGACTTCAGCGCGTTGATGGCATCGTCGACCGAAACGACCGAATTCAACGATCGCTTCGAAGGGACCGACAGCACAGACACGATCGAGGGCAAGGGCGGCGATGATCTACTGATCGGCAAGGGTGGAGACGACACCTATGTCTTCAATCGCGGCGATGGGCGCGACACCATCCGCGATACAGGCGCCACGATCGTCATCGGTGGCTATGACCGTGATGAAATCACCTTCTCCAGACAGGGCCAGTTCGGTCTCGATCTGATCGTCAGTTTTGCCGGTGGCGATGACCGAATTCTGGTTGAGAATGTCTTCGGGCAGGGGGGCGGCAGTGTCGTCGTCGAGATCGTCGATGCGAGCCTTTCCCTGTCGATGGCCGACATTCTTTCCGAAATCATAGCAAACCAGGCAAGCGATGACGACGATCTCATCATCGGTACCGATGGCGCCGATACGATCGGCGGCGGCAAGGGCAATGACTTCATCGACGGTGGCCAGGGCGATGACACATATATCTACAATGTTGGCGATGGCGACGACCGCATTCGCGACCCCGACACCTATGGCGGCAGGGTCGTGCTTGCCGGCTACACGCCCGATGACATCGCTTTCGCCGTGCGCAGCGGCCCGGACAGTCACGACCTCGTCATTCGCTTCAAGACCGGGCAGGACAGGCTGATCCTCGAAGGAGTGCTCGGCCGGTATGAGGCCGGCATTTCGATCATCGAGTTTGCCGATGGCACCGTCTGGGATGAGGCGGACATGCGCGCCCGCGCGCTCGCCGATATCGACACGGGCGGAAGCGACAATGTCTTCGGCTTCGATGGGGAAGATACGCTGGTATCGCGCTCCGGCGACGATTTGATGGCCGGAGGAAAAGGCGCCGATCTCTATCAGATCAAGCGCGATGGCGGTCACGACACCATTCTGGAAGCCGACCACGAACCTGTTGACGTCGACCGCGTCGAGTTCCTCAATTTCGTGTCGTCCGAAACATCCGTTGCACGCGTTTTCAAGGGCAGCGAAACGGTCAAATTCAGCTTTGCGAGCGCTGAAGGGGACAGCGTCACCATTATTGATGCGCTGGCCGCCGATGGCCGAGGGGTGGAGCAGTATGTTTTCTCGGACGGTGTGGTCTGGACCCGTGAAGACATCCTCACCCTGCTCGAGAACAATGTTCCCGTTGCGGTCGATGACGGCTATTTCACGGCGACAACCGGGGAGCCGCTGAAGATCGATCCCGCACGCCTTCTTGCCAATGATTTCGACGCCGACGGCGACGGGCTTACGATCATTCGGGTGGATGGCGGGCCGGCCGGCACTGCCGAAATCGACGAGAACGGAAACATTATCTTCGTCGCGGCCGATGGTTTCACCGGGCCGACGCGGATCAGTTACCAGATTTCCGATGGTCGCAACGGCATTGCAGAAGCATTCGTGGATATCCGTGTGCGCCCGGTTGCCGAAGCCCGCGATGATGACGGGTTCGTAGTCGCCGAAGACGGGTTCCTGACCATCCGCACCGAGCGACTTCTGTCGAACGATGTCGACGGCGACCGCATGATCGTCGGCCAGGTCTACGGCGCACGCAATGGTACGGTCTCTCTTTCGAGCAATGGCGACATCAGCTTCACGCCGGATGCCAATTTCAGCGGGATCGCCTCTTTCACCTATGTTGCCAACACGCCCGAGGGCGGGCGGGCAGAGGCGACAGTGTTCATTCAGGTCACGCCGGTCAACGATGCGCCGGTGGCAGCAGATGATCAAGGCTTCGTCACGCTCGAAGGCGAGCCTTTCACGATCGGGCGCTTCTCGCTTGTCGGCAATGACAGCGATGTGGATGGCGACAGGCTTATGGTGCAGTCGGTCATCCCCTCAGCCAATCTCTCGGTCTCGCTCAACGAGGATGGAACGATCTCGGTGGTGCCGCAGCCCTTCTTCTGGGGCAATTCCAGCTTCCAGTATGTGGTCAGCGACGGTGCGGGCGGCACCGATACGGCAACCGTCAATGTCTATGTCGAGCCGGTCAATGATGCGCCGGAGGCAATGAATGACCGGTTTGAGACCAGGGGCGGAGAGCCCATCCGCGAAGACAATCCGATCGTCATTCAGATTGCCGATCTGCTTGCCAACGATATCGAGCGGGATGGCGATCCACTAACCCTGGTTTCCGTCAAGAATGCCTATGGCGGCTCGGTCGAGATTCTCGACAACGAGACGATCCTTTTCACCCCCTGGGAGAATTTCAACGGCGAAGCGCAGTTTGACTATACGATCTCCGACGACAAGGGTGAACTCGACACCGCCCGGGCGACAATCGTTTATCAGGCGGTGAACGATCTGCCTGTCGCACGCGACGACACCTATAAAAAAGATCCCGTTCTGCGCGGGGAGGAAGACACACCGCTCGAAATACCGATCAGTGAGCTTCTCCAGAACGACTACGATGTCGAGGGTCTGGCGATCAAATTCGAATCCGCCGGCAATGCCGTCGATGGCGATATCGTGGTGACCGACCGTGGCACCATCATCTTCACGCCCGATCCGGACTACTGGGGTGAGGCGACGTTCAGCTATTCGATCTCCGATCCCGAGGGCGCGGTCAATGACGGCCTTGTCACACTGTGGTTCGAGAATGTTGGCGATGCGCCGCCGGTAGCCGGCGACGATGTCATTCAGGTGGTCGAAGACGTGCCGATGGTCATCCCGATCTCGGTCCTGCTTGGCAATGATACCGATATCGACCGCGATCAGATCGAGTTCGTGAGCTGGCGCTATCCGTCCTTTGTCGAGCGATTCACCTATGGCGATCTCAACGGCACCATTTCCTATACGGAAGATGGGGATCTTCTCTTCACGCCGGATCTCAACGCCGAATCCTCGGGCGTCTTCTACTACACGATAACCGACAATGCCGATGGCACGTCGGAGGGCATGGTCGATATCCGCATCCAGCGCGTCGATGACGACCCCACCGCTATGGCCGATGCCGGCGGCATCACGCCGCTCGACATACCGTTGGTGCTGCGGGTTTCGGATCTGCTCGCAAACGACTTCGATGTTGACGACCCGAATGGAAACCGGCCGCTTTACTTCGCCGGCGTGGATTCCGTCAGCGCGGGTGTTGCCGAGGTGGTTCGCTCCGGCGGGGAAGATTTCATCATCGTCCGGTTCGATCCGGGCTTCACCGGAAATGTCGAGCTCCGCTACATTGTCGAGGACGAAACGGGCCTCACCGATATCGGTCTTGTCGAGGCCGAAGTGGCACCGGTCTATGACGGAAACCTCACGGGCACGCCGGAGCCGGATGTGCTCGTCGGCAATCATCTCGGCGAAACCATTACCGGCCTTGCCGGCGACGACACCATTCTGGCGATGGCGGGCAACGACGTCATTTCCGCAGGGGCCGGCGATGACGTGATCGATGCCGGTGCGGGTGACGATCATATCGACGGTGGCGATGGCGGCGATGATATCGACGGTGGCGATGGCTTCGACACGGTCGATTTCGCCGGTTCGAACACCGGCGTCCGGGCCGATCTTGCTTCGCGTGTCGGGCAGGGCGGCTTTGCGGCGGGCGATGTCTATCGCAACATCGAGGCCCTGGCGGGCACCGAATACCACGACACGCTCGGCGGCGACGACAACGGCAATGTGCTTGATGGGCGCGGCGGGTCGGATCACCTTGAGGGCAGGGGTGGCGACGACACGCTCGTGGGTGGTGCCGGGGACGACACGCTCGAAGGCGGTGCGGGAGCCGATATCCTTGATGGTGGTGCCGGCGATGATACGGCGTCCTACGAGACCTCCTCCGCCGCTGTCGCGATCTCACTCCAGAACGGCATCGCCTCGGGTGGCGATGCAGAAGGCGACACGCTCGCCTCCATCGAACACCTCACCGGCTCGGCCTTCGACGACACGCTCGAGGGTGACGACCAGAACAACAGGCTTCTCGGCGGGCGCGGCGACGACACGCTCATTGGCCATGAGGGCGATGACGTTCTTGAAGGTGGCCGCGGGGCGGATGTCCTGCGTGGTGGCGCGGGCGTGGACACGGCCGTCTACACCCATTCCGCGGAAGGCGTGACCGTCGACATGGAAAACGGCGCTGCGGGTGGTGGCGATGCCGCTGGCGACACGTTCGAGTCGATTGAAATCGTTGAAGGATCTTACCACGACGATGTCATCCGCGGCACGGCCGGCGACAACATCATCCGCGGCGGGCGCGGGGCGGACGTCATGGACGGACGCGGCGGTTTCGACACGGCCGATTACTCGCGCGCCGATGAAGCCGTTTCCGTCAGTCTTGCCACCGGTCAGGGGCTGGCTGGCGAGGCCCTCGGCGATACGCTGATCGACATTGAGAAACTGGTGGGCTCCGTTCACGCCGACAGTTTCACGGGGTCGGATGGCGACGACACGTTCGACGGCGGCTTCGGTGACGACCAGATTGCCGGCGGTGCGGGATCGGACAGCTATCTTTTCGGCTTCGACAGTGGCGAAGACACGGTCACGGAACTCGGTTCGGCGGCCGATACGGACCGTGTCGTCATGGGGTCGAACATTCAGCCGAAAGATATCTCCATCGTGCGGGAGAGTGACGATCTTCTCATCGAGCTTGAACGCGACGACGGCTACCTCATCGACACGCTGCGGGTGAAGGATCACTTCGCCGGACGTGAGACCGGCGTTGAGGAGATCGTGTTCGAAGACGGAACCGTCTGGGATCGCGTTACGATAGACCAGTTGCAGCGCACCGGTCGTTTCAATGCCCAGGATGACGTTTTCCGCCTCGGTATCGAGGATGAAACGGCGCTCATCGACCTCGCAGATCTGACCGCCAACGATGTTGCCGAGGGTGCGGAAAATCTCACACTTGTCTCGGTTCAGAATGCGGTCAACGGCACGGTCCAGGTTCTTGACGATGGCAGGATCGCGTTTCTTGGAGCGCAGGATTTCAACGGAGATGCCTTCTTCGACTACACGGTCCGCGATGCGTTCGGCCGCGAGTCGACGGCAACGGTCGAGGTCAATCTCCAGCCGGTTAACGACGCCCCGGTGGGATATGATGATGGCGTTATCCAGGGCACCGAGGATGAACCGCTCCTCATCCCGTTCTCCGCGCTTCTTGGCAATGATTTCGATGTCGATGGCGATCTTCTGACGATCATTGACACGTTGCCGCTTGTCGATGTTGACGGCAATTACCTCTATCCCGACATTCGGGAAACGGGCACCAATGGCAAGGTGGAGCTGGTCGATGGTTTTGTGAAATTCACGCCCGGTATGGATCATTTCGGCTTCGCCGGGTTCCGTTACGTACTAAGCGATCCTGATGGCGAGACGTCGATTGCGTCCGTTGAGCTCTACATCAATCCGGTTAACGACGCGCCGCGCAGTGCTCCTGACCGGCGCACGGTCCGGCTCGACAAAACCAATGTGCTCTCGCTCGATGACATTTTGGGCAACGACTACGATATCGAAGGCGATGCGATCACCTTCCTCGGCATTCATTCCCCCAGCAACGGCACCGTCACCCTGGACGAGGAAGCCCGCACCATTTCCTTCGTCGCCGATGCGCTGGGCGAGGCGTCTTTCCAGTATGATGTGGTGGATGCTCGCGGGGCGCAGGCAACCATCACGGTCGAGCTGAAAGTCATCCCGCTCAACGATCCGCCGGTTGCAAGGGACGACACCGGTTTCGACACGGTTGAGGACCAGCCGATCCTGATCGATCCGTCACTGCTGCTTGCCAACGACACGGATCCCAATGGCGATCCGCTCTCCATCGTGGGGCTTGAGCGTTTCCCGCTCAACGGCAAGGTTGCGTTCGATGAGAACGGGATGATCGTTTTCACTCCACGGCCCGATTACAATGGTCGCGCGGGCTTCGAGTACACGATTTCCGATGGGCGCGGCGGCGTCGACACGGCATTCGTCTCGATCGACGTTCTGCCGGTCAATGATCCGGCCATCCTGCGCAACGATCTGGCTCTGGGAATCGAGGATGAGCCGATCCTCATCATTCCGGGCGAAATCTTTGGCAATGATGTGGAGCCCGATGGCGACGTCATCTTCTACAATTCGGTTTCAGTGCTCGGAGTTGTGGATCCGGAGTTCCTCTCCGATGCGCCGGACATTACCGCCCGCATGGCCGATGGGAGCCCGCTGCCAGCCTGGCTCTCCTTCGATGCCGGAAGTCTGACCTTCACCGGAACCGTGCCGGGAACGGAGCCGGTCTCGGTCGACGTGGTTCTGTACTATCCGGAGGAAGGCAAGACCGCGGTCCACAGCTTCACCTTCGAAGAAGGCGATGCCCATGCGCTGGCACAGGGCATTTCGGTGGAGAGCGCTCTGCCGACCTCCTTCCGGGTCCGTGCGCCGTTTGAGGAAGGCTACGAGTTTGGCGCCGGCAGCCTGACATCGGAGATATCCGTGTCCGCCACGTTGGCCGATGGCGGCGTATTGCCCGACTGGCTCACTTTCGATCCGGCATCGCTCGTCCTGACGGGCGAAATGCCAGCCGAGGTGACAGAAGCCTTCGATGTCGTTCTCACCTTCACCCATCTCGCGCCTGGCACTGGTGTGCAATCGGTCTTTACCGATACCATCACGATCAGCCCGTCGGATGCAGACGCGCTTGCCGAGGGCATGGGGTATGACAGCGGCCTCGCCGTGCTCGAAATCGCCGATCATGCGGTTAGCGCCACACTGGCCAATGGCCGCCCGCTGCCCTATTGGCTTGCCTTCGATGCCGACACGATGTCCCTTGGCATGAGCGACATTGCGCCAGAAGCGGATGCGGAGCTTGCGCGGGTCCAGATCCGCTTTGAGCCGGCCCCCGAGAGCCTGCCCGATGGCACGCATCTTTTTGCCGGCGAAGGGTTTGCGCTCGAATTCGTGATCGACCCTGCCACCGGTGTCGATCCGGCGCTCAATGTGCTTCTGTCCAATCAGGCGTTCTTCGGGGCGCAGGGGCAGTTTGCCATCGATCTTTCCATGGCTCAGGGCATTGGAGCGCTCAGCGAGAGCGGCAACGATCTACCCTCCTGGCTTGAGTTCGATGCTGCGACCCTGTCTTTCGCCGGCACACCGCCAGCCACCTATGTCGGCTCGGTGCCGGTGCGCATCGACATTCCGGCAGAGGGCGATACGCCTGCATTCTCCATCGTGCGTGAACTTCCGGTGGACCGGCTTTTTGCGATCAATGGCGAGCAGGCGCCCCATATCAGCTATGATGGCGAATATATCCGCATCGTCACGCCGGAGGACTTCAACGGCGCGCTCGCGCTCACCTACACCACCACGGACGAAAAGGGCGCGATCTCCGAAGAGCCCGGCATCATCGTCGTCAACGTATTGCCGATGCCGGAACTGCCGGATCCGGCAGGGGACCTGCTCCACGCGATCGAAGATCAGAGCATGGTGTTCACCGTTTCCGATCTTCTGGCCAACGATGTGGACGACGATGGCGACCCGATCCGCCTGGTTGCGGTCGAAAAGCCCGCAAACGGAACCATCACCCTGTCCAATGCGATTGTCGTTCTGGAGCGCCCGGATGGCCTGCCGCAAGAGGGGGCGGATGTCTCCTACTCGCTGGCCATGGCCGATGGATCACCGCTGCCGGACTGGATTTCCATCGATCAGCAGACCGGCAGGGTTACAGCTGTTGTGCCGCTAGATGTATTGGCCGAGATGGAACTCACCGTAACGGCCCACGAGGGTGTCACCTCCAGCTCGGTGAAAAGAACCGTGCTCTTCGACGGAAATGACGGCGCGCAGTTCACCTACACGCCCGACGCGTCTTTCTCGGGCGAAGACACCTTCTCTTACACAATCACTGATGATGCGCAGGGTGAGGCGCAGGGGCAGGTGCGCGTCCAGGTTGCCCCGGTCAACGATCCGCCCATTGTCGAAAACGACATTGTGGGCGGGCTTGAGGACACGCCTCTTCACATCGATCCGGCGACGCTGCTTGCCAATGACAGCGATGTCGATGGCGATCCGCTTACCGTCACCGCCGTTTCCAACGCGGTCAACGGAACGGTGGAACTGGTCGATGGCCAGATCGTCTTCACCCCGAAACCGAATTTTGATGGCGATGCCTCGTTCGAATACACGGTCAGCGATGGTGCGGATGGCGAAACCACCGGTGTCGTCACCGTCAGGGTCCAGCCTACCAACAGGCGGCCTGAGGCCGGGCTCGATTATTACGAAGGCACGGAGGATACGCCGCTGGTGATCCACATCAGCGATCTTCTCGCCAATGACAGCGATCCTGATGGTGATGCCTTCGCCTTCGTTTCCTTCCAGGACTTGAATGGCAACGACATTTCAGTGTTCGAGCTGCCAGATGGTCGGTTGCAGATCGTACCGGACGAAAACATCAATGGCCTGCGCCAGTTCACCTACACAATTTCCGATGGCCGTCTGGAGACGACTGGTGTCGTTCAGGTGGACTTTGCAGCCGACAACGACGCCCCGATCACGGTGGATGACGGTGGCTACAAAACGCAGGAAGACACGGCGATCACGATCTCGCTCGCCGATCTCATCGCCAACGACATGGATGTCGAGGGCGACAGTTTCTCCGTCACGGAGGTCTTCGACGGCGACAATGGAACTGTCGTCATGGACGGTGGCAATGCGGTCTTCACGCCGCGTGCGGATTACTTCGGCAATGCCGGTTTCACCTATCGGGTGACGGATTCCGGCGGCGCGGTGTCCGACGGCTATGTCTCGATCACCGTCTTCCCCGCCAACGATGCGCCGATTGCGGTTTCCGACAGCGGCTTCACCGTCCAGGAAGACGGCTATATCGACATCGATCCGGCCGCTCTCCTTGCCAATGACTACGATCCTGATGGCGATCTGATTTCGCTCAATTCCATCCAGGCGGTCGATCTGGGCAACGGGCTTTATCGCTACAGCCCCGCACCGGATGCCTATGGCGAGGTGGAGATCAGCTACTCGATTGTCGATACCGGCGGCCTCGTGGCGCATGGCAAGATCACGATCGACATTATCCCGCAACCCGATGCGCCCGAGGCCCGAGACGATACGCTTGAGATGAGCGAGGACACGCCGCTCACCATCAATGTGACGAGCCTGCTCGCCAACGATGTCGATGTGGATGACGAAGCCATTCTCTTCGACGGGGTCCTCTCGTCGAATGGCGTCACGGTCACGGATCTGGGCAATGGGCAGCTCCGTCTCGAGCCTGCCGCCGACCGCTCCGGCGTTGCGACCTTCGTCTATCAGCTGCGCGATTCCAGCGGGTTGACCGATACGGCCACCGTTTCGATCCATATTGCCGGCGTCAACGATGCCCCGCAGATCGGCGATCCGGGCATTCTGGCTGGCACCGAGGACGAAGCCTTCTCCGCAACGCTCGATCCGGAGCTGTTCAGCGACAAGGAAGGCGACCAGCTCTACATTGATGTCACCGGTCCCGAAGGAACCAGCCTGCCCGATTGGCTCACCTTCAACCGCAGCGATCTCACCCTGTCGGGTCAGCCACCGGCGGATTTCAACGGCGATATCGAGATCGAAATCTCGGCGAGCGATGGCCTCGACGTGACCACGCTCCCGGCAACAATCCGTATTGCAGCGGTCAACGACGCGCCTCAGGCCACCGACGATCAGGTCAATGGCGGGCTTGAGACAACGATCACCATCCCGCTTGGCCACCTGCTTGGCAATGATCACGACATTGATGGCGACACGCTCTCGATCTCGCATGTCGAGGCACTTGGGTCCGGCTATTCGGCAAGCCTTGATGGGGATGGCAATCTGGTGATCACACGCGATCCCCTTCTGTCGGGTAATCTGGAGTTCGCCTACACGCTTTCCGATGGTGAGCTTGAAGACACGGGGCACCTTTCGGTCGCGGTCGAAGAAGTCAATCTCGCGCCGGAGATTGCCGAGATCGCACCCTTGCATGCCGATGAAGACGCCGACATCGATCTGCAGATCGACCCCGCGGCATTCAGCGATCCCAATGGCGACACGCCGGTCATCTCGCTCAAGCGCGCCGATGGCTCGCCGGCGCCGGACTGGCTCACCTTCGATGCCGGCACGCTGCGTCTCACCGGTCGCCCGCCGGCTAATTTCAACGGTGTGGTCCCGCTGCAGATCACGGCCAGCGACGGTTCGCTCTCCACAAGCCGCGTCTTCGATCTCGTCATCGATCCGGTGAACGACGCTCCGGTGCTTTCCGCGCCGTTTGCCGACCGGTTTGCCGATGAGGATGCGCCGTTCTCCGTGGTGTTGCAGACCTCGATCGTCAGCGATCCCGATGGCGATGAACTGACATTCGATCTGCGCCGCGAAGATGGCTCGGCTCTGCCCGACTGGATGACCTTCGACGCAACCACCGCAACAATCTCCGGGCAGGCTCCGGCGGATTATTTTGGTGCGATGGATCTCAGGGTCTATGTCAGTGATGGCACCGCGGCCATCTCCGACGATTTCCGTTTCGTCGTGCGCGGGGTCAATGATGCGCCGGTGCTTGATGCGCCGCTCGATGACGTTGCGCAGGACGAAAACGGAGAGACGATCAAAACCAGCACGGCATTCCGCTTTGCCGCCCAGACCGGCAATTTCTCCGATCTCGATGGTGATCAGCTGGCCTTCTCGGCAATGCTGGCCGACGGGCAGGCCTTGCCCGACTGGTTGCACTTCAACGGAACATCGTTCTCTGGCACCGCTCCGGCGGGGGCTGCCGGCGTTTACGAGATCGAGTTGAAGGCAACCGATGGCGCCGAGATCGTCTCCGATATCTTCACCCTGACGGTCGAGCAGGGCAACGCCGCCCCGATCGTGGTCGACGATGGCATCTTCCGGGTCTATCAACCGGGCATTCTGTCCATCGATGCCGCGACGCTGCTTGCCAATGACAGTGATGCCGATGGCGATACGCTTGAAATCACGGGTGTACAGAGCGGAACCGGAGGCAGTGCGCGTCTCGAAAACGGCAAGGTTTATTACGATCCGATCGAAGAGTTCGATGGGCTGGACCAGTTCATCTACACCGTATCCGATGGCAAAACCGAATCGAGCGGCCGCGTGATCGTCCATGTCGACAATTCCTATGGCGACTATGCAACCCAGGGCACGGGAGGCAACGACACGCTGTTCGGCGGTTTCGGCAGCGGTTCTGTCTTCGGTGGTGCGGGCGATGACCGGCTGTTCAGTGGCCTGTTCGGCGGGGATGTGGCCGGTGGCGAGGGCAATGACATGATCGTCGGCCTGCTCGGCGGTGGGACACTCGACGGCAATGAGGGCGACGACCGCATCATTGGCGGGCTTGGCCGGGACATCATCTCAGGCGGGACCGGAAATGACAGGCTGACCGGCGGGTGGGGCTCCGATGTCTTCGTGTTCAATACGGGCGATGGGCAGGACACCATCACGGACTTCAGCACCGGCCGCCAGCGCTTCTTCATCCCCGGCGATGAAATCCGTCTGGATGTCGACGGCGTCGACGATTTCGCCGACCTCATGGCGCTGGCGGAACAGCGGAGCGACGGCGTCCTGTTCGACTTTGGAAACGGTGACGAACTCTTCCTCAGCGGAACGCAGCTTGCCGCCCTGGATAGCGACAGCTTCACCTTCTACTGAGGTGAGGGAAGCAGGGTAAGTCGCGCCGGAAGATCAGCCGATGTCGCCATGGGGCGACATCGGCTGATTGCATCAGGAATTCGTTTCCGAAGAGATCTTCCCCAGAAACGCAAGACAGAGCGAAAGCTGTTCGACCTCGACGAATTCATCCGGCTTGTGCGCCTGCCGGATCGAGCCCGGACCGACGATCACCGAAGGGATGCCGCCATTGGTCTCGAACACGCCTCCCTCCGAACCGTAAGACACCTTTCCGGACCACTCGGGCGTGATGTCGCGGAAGAAGGCAAAGCCCTCGCTCGACGTGTTGTCACCAATCGCGGGATAGGCGAAGATTTCTTTCCATTCGATACCGGTTTCGGCGCATTTTCCTGCATTCAACATCAGGAGGGGCCTTTTACGAAGGTGGAAACATCCGTCTTCATGGACGTACTCCGGGCCTTGGGCAACCCGGAAACCGGCCTGATTGAACAGAGCGATGACGGCCTCTTGCTGCTCGGGCGTATCGGCGAAAAGCTGGTCGAGCACTATAGCTTTTATGCCGTATTCCAGACCCCTGAAGAATATCGCCTGATCTCCGGCGGAAAGGAGCTTGGGACCCTACCAATCCTGAACGTAATGGCTCCCGGCATGATGCTGATCTTCTCAGGTCGGCGGTGGGTTATTCAGGAGGTTGATGATCGCGGCAAAGTCATCACGGTGATTTCGTCGAAAGGCGGAACACCTCCCAATTTCGGCGGCGACCCCGGTTATATCCACGACGAGGTTATCAAGCGGATGTTCAACGTTCTAGAGGGCAACACCACGCGGGCTTACATGGACCGGGAGGCCAAAGCTCTGCTCGATGAGGCCCGACGGCATTATATGCAACTCGGATTCGCGGCATCCTCGGTTGTTCCGCAGGGTGAGAACAGCTTCGCTGTAGCCACAAAGGCTGGCACCATCAAAACTAACACGCTTGCTTTGGCCCTTCCGGGGGAAGGGGCTCGATGTGGACCCTCATGACGGGTTTCTCACTGTTCGCGCAAGAGACGACACTCTGGATCTTCCCCATACCCTTGCAAGGATCGCTGCCGGGGAAGATTGCATTCTATTCAACGATCAGACAAACCTGATCTTCGAAAAATACCACGCTTATCTTACACGCGACCTGCTTGAACTCGATGTTCTTTCATCCAAAGTTGATCGGGTTTCTTTGAAACATGTCGCGGAAAACATCCTTGCTTCCGGTGTTCCAGACGCTTGAGCCTGATGTTGCGGCGCCTCGGCGGCTTTCGTTGGCTTCGCGCCATCGGTCACGCCCGATCCGGCTGCGGCTGCACCCTGTCGTTCGGGCCCGCCGGAATATCCATCTCGAACGCCATCTCTCCCAGCTTTGTCCAGATGCCGCGCGCGTGTTCGCCGTCCTCGCTGCTGAGTTTTTCGGCGATCCAGATCATCGCCCCGTAGATCATGGCACGGTCATTGCCGGTCAGGTTCATATCGTGGATGACGAAGTTCCACGGATCGTGTCGCCCATTGCGGTACGCAGCAGCGGGTCCGCTGGCCATAGCGGTTTAAGGGGTCATCAGCTCGGTCTATCAACGAAGCCTCCAAATGTTCGCATGTAGGCGACAAAGGCTTCGCCTAAACCCTCACGTATGAGGTGGCGTTCGGAAACCGGAAGGGACGGCGGTTCATAATCGGGAAGTGCGGCGGCTTTTTTTGGAAAATCATGGGCGAGGATTCCTGCGCGCCCGATTGCAACGTAGTCCGCGCCATTGACCAGACACTCGGCTGCGTCGCGTGGCGAGCCGATCTTCCCTGCAACACCGAGCCTGGTGTCGTTCCGCTCAAGGCTTGTGAAAAGCGACATCAATGTCCGCCCGCGATACTGCTCGTCCTCCGGCTCCTTTGCTACGTCCCAAAGTGAGAGATCCAGATAGTCGAGCCTGTCATCGCGAAGCAGCAGTTGTGCGAGGTCGATCATCTCCGAGAGGCGAAGGCCGAACCGTTCGGGAGAAATTCTGATACCTATCTGAAAATCACGGTGGCAAGCTTCGCGAAGCCGGCCGAGGATCGTCAACAGGAGGCGCGCACGGTTCTCGAAAACACCGCCCCAGCGGTCGGTGCGCTGATTGATTTCGGGTGAGAGGAACTGGGTAATGGCATAGCCATGTCCACCGTGAATTTGGACGCCGTCAAAGCCGGCGTGTTGCGCGCGCAACGCCGCCTGTACAAATGAATTGATCAGCACCTCGATTTCATCTTCCGCAAGCGCTCTTGCTCCCGTCTCCGGATGAAGGGAAGGGCCAACAATATCAGTCCCCTTCGCCATGGCTCTGATGCCTGCGTGGTGAAGCTGCAAAGCGGATATCGCACCCGCTTTGCGTAACCCCGACGCCAGTTTTTCCAATCCGGGAAGATGTATGTCGTCGAAGCAGCCCAACTGGCCGGGAAAGCCTTTCCCGTTAGGTTGTACGTGGCTGGCACAGGTCGTCACAAGACCGAAGCCACCCTCGGCGCGCATCGTCAGCCAACGGTATTCATCTTCGGATAGAGTGCCGTCCGCGTGGCTCTGAGTGTTGGTCAGCGGTGCAAGCGCCAACCTGTTTGGGATCGTTGGTCCCCGACGCAGAGTCATTTGCTTGAACAGAAGATCGCGGGTTTCATCTCCGCTGCGTTCCGTTGTCAGGTGTTGGATCGTCATCGGTTCAACCTGGGTATGTGGGATTCTCTTGGAATGGCGGCTGTTTCATTGACCATCATGGATGGGCCTGACCTTCAGTGCGTTTGCGTGTCGGCATTGTCAGGATCAGCAGAGCCATCAGAGCGAGAGCATAGAAACCGGCTGCGCTCAGGAAGGCGATGCGATAACCCATTATGTCGCTGTTGGCGGTTGAAACCTCTGAACTGGCGGCGGCGAGAAAGATGGTGTTGAGCAAAGCCGGCCCAAGCGCGCCGCCAATCTGTTGCGTCGCATTCACCAGTGCACTGGCGACGCCAGTATCGCCTTCAGCAACGTTGTTGAGTGCCAGGCTCGACGCGGGCACGAAATAGATTCCCAGCCCCAGGCTCATCAACGAAATCGCCGGCAAGACATGGCCGACAAATCCAGTGGTTTCACCGACTTGTGCGAGCCACACGATCCCAGCGACCGCCAAGACGAGCCCGATGGCCATCGCGCGCGGTTCGCCGAGCTTGGGAACGATCTGCGCCGCGATGGTCGAACCCGCAACGATACCGACTGAAAATGGCAGGACGGCCAGCCCGGTTTGAAGGGGCGAGAAGTCCAGCGTCCCCTGAAGGTAAAAGCTCAGGAACAGGAGCATACCGAACATGCCTGCACCGATCAGAACGAGGGACAAGAAGGCTGCGGCGCGCTTGCGTTCGGTCATGACCTGAAGTGGGAGCAGCGGTGATGTGGTGTTCGCCTGCCAAAAGACGAAAGCTGCAAGCAATAGGATTCCGACAATGATGGAAATGGATGGGACGGGTGCAAGCAGGCCGCCCTGCTCGGCCGCCAGCGTGAACCCGTAAACCAGTGCCGCCAAACCGAGCATCGAGAGCGCGGCGCCGAGTATGTCAAAATGGTGCTCGATATCGGCGTGACTTTCCCGGATGGTGCCTAATGCCGCTGCGAGAACGGCTAACGAGATCGGGACATTAATGAACAAGCACCAGCGCCAGCTCATATACTCAGTCAGTGCGCCACCGAGCAGAAGGCCTATGGCGCCACCCATGCCCTGAACGGCGCCATAAACGGCGAATGCTCTTGCCCGTTCGTCCGGCTGGTTGAAAGTGGTGGTCAAAAGGGAAAGAGCCGCTGGCGCAAGTAGCGCGCCAAAGATGCCCTGCAAAGCGCGCGCTGCAATCAACGTGAAGCTATCGATGGCAAAACCGCCAAGAGTCGAAGCGGCGGCAAAGCCGATCAACCCCAGAATGAAGATGCGCCGACGGCCGAAGAAGTCTGCGATGCGCCCGCCAAGCAAGAGTAAACCACCAAAGGTCAACGCATAGGCTGTGACCACCCAGGGGCGGTTCAGATCACTGATGCCAAGGTCTTTCTGGGCTGCGGGGAGCGCTATGTTGATGATCGAAACGTCGAGCACGATCATCAAGGTTGCCGTGGCGATAACAGCCAATGCGATCCAGCGTTTTGGGTCGCGCGCAAGGTGGCGGGTGGTTTCAGACATGATGGCCCCGGCGTTTAATTACGGCGAAGAAAGATGATGTTGTCGCGCACGAGGGCCGTCTCACCGCTCGGGCCCCTGGCTTCCCGCTCCAGGGCATCGACATGAACACGGGTCCAATCGCGCTCATCGAGTGAGATGGTGGCGAGCGTTTCTTCGGCGGTCGGATATTGCGTATCGGAATCTGCCCATGACCAAGGTGCCCTGGATCCGTGGTCGATGATGAGCAGATGACCGCCGGGAGTGACGGCTTGCGCCGCGCGCAAAAAGACGGGTTCGCGCGGAAAAGCGGCCAGAAAGCTCGCGGCAACAAGATCGAACGTGCTTTCGGGGAAAGACCGTGTGAGGTCATGACGTTCGCACACGATATGGTCCGCTACACCAGCGCGAGCGGCATTCGCGGTTGTGTAGTCCAGTGCAGTCTGGGAAATCTCTACAGCGGTGACGGACCACCCCTTGCGAGCTAGCCAGACGGCATCATCGCCTTTCGCGCATCCCAAATCCAACGCCCGTCCTGGCGTTAGGGGCTCGGCGAACCGGCGCAGCGCCACGCCGGGTATGCCGCTTGAACCCGGTGAAGCGGCTCGGTAGCGATTTTCCCAGAAGCGCGCCGGGTTCTCGTGCATATCAGTGAGTTCCTTACTCATTATCCGTTCTCCTCGATCCGCTGGATCAGCGAAGAGTGCGCGCCGCCCGCCGCCATGACGCCGCTGGCCGCGGCAACGGTTGCGTTTCCCATCGGGAATGCTGCGTCCCCCGCTGCGAAGACGCCGGGCACTGAAGTCTCCTGCCGGTCGTTGACGGCAATGAACGGGCCGGTTGGACCCTCCTCGAAAGCACAGCCGAGTTGCTCGGCAAGATCGCTGGCCGGTTCTGTTTCGGGAGCTATGAAGAGACCGGAGATCTCTATGGTTCGACCATCGTCCAGTCGAACACACTCAAGGGTGGGGCTGGGGCCAAGGAGTTCGGCAATCGGCGTTCGTTCGATCGCCACACCGCGCGCCGCAAGCGCCGCTTCCTCCTCCGGCGTGGGCATGAAGGAATTCTGCGTGAACAGGGTTGTCGGCCCCCAGGCGGGCACCAGCATAGCCTGATGCATGGCCATGTCGTTTCTGGCGAGGACGCCCAGGGCGCGCTGGTTCAGTTCATAGCCATGACAATAAGGACAATGGAGAACGCTGACGCCCCAGCGATCGGGAAGGCCCGGAAGTGCTGGTAGCTTGTCGCGAACGCCTGTCGCCAGAACAAGTCTGCTGGCCGTCACCCCCGAACCGTCCGACAGCGTCAGGTGGAATCTTTCTCCTTCGGCACGAACTTGTATTGCGCGTGCCTCACGCAACTCGACCGTAGCATATCGGGCAAGTTGCTTCTTAGCTGTCGCCATGATTGCGGAAGGTGACACTCCGTCCTGCCCAAGAAATCCGTGCGAAAACTGGGCGAACCGGTTGCGGGGCTGGCTGTCGTCGACGAGCAGGACGCGCCGTCGGGCGCGGCCAAGCTGCAGCGCGGCAGCTTGGCCGGCGAAGCTTCCGCCGACGATGAGAATGTCAAAATTCATAGCTTTCGCTCCAGTCTTGTATCATCGAAAGTTACGCAAGTGGCGTATAATCGTCAACTCAAAAAACTTATAAAGTTACGTGAATCTTGAGCTGGTATGAAAGGGACCTGGTTGCCGCGAGATAAGCGCATGTCCCGTACGCTTCATGTGCTTATCCATATGGATAGGCGCCGCAAACGTGCGACTTCTGCGACGACCTCGGAGATGCTGGGAGCCAATTCTGTTTTCGTGCGGCGGATGATGCCGGACTGCGCGAACGAGGAGTTGTGGCCGCAGAAGAGGGTCATGGCGGCGGGTGGGCGTTGGCCCGTGGCCTGGACGCCGTTACGCTGCTGGATGTCCATGTCGCTCTGGGTGAACCGCCTCTATTCAATATCGGCTCTCATGCCAGGCATCCCGATTGTTTTTTGGAACAAGACGTAGACGCGCGGCCGGCGGAGACTCTCGGAGATGCAGGAGCGCTGGTGCGTCATCAATTTGCGATAACGACGATCGCCGATCTGGCGGATGACTTCGAGCGAAGAGCGTCAGGAGCCGATTGCGAAGCGAAGTGCGGGAACAATCGACCGGGGGGGCGCTCCTTGGGTTAGGCCATTTGAGCGAAGATTACGCGGCGCGGCCGAGTATCGACTGCATTGAAGTCAGTTGGTATGCTTGATTCCAGTTTTTTCTAACGGGACTCGAAGCTTTTGAGGCGAGACGGTCGGCTTTCGCGGATGTTGCACGTGCTGTTGCATATGGCCCGGCACGACGGATCGTTCACGTCCGACCAGATCGCCAAAATGCTGGACACGAACCCGGTTGTTGTTCGACGCACGCTGGCTGGTTTACGGCGAGCCGGGTATGTGCGTTCCGAGGGAGGGCATGGTGGCGGCTGGTCGCTGGCGCGTGATCTCGACGATGTTTCTCTACTCGATATTCACAAAGCGATTGGTGGCCCGGAGATTTTTGCAATCGGGAATGTTTCGGACAGCCCGATATGTGGCGTGGAGCGTGTGGTGAATGCTGCGCTCAATGATGCGCTGCAGCGCGCGGAATCCGTCCTTTTGGAACGCCTGGGGTCGGTTCGCCTGTCCGATCTAGCTCATGAATTCGATCAGATTTGCACTGAAAGCGGGTGGGACGAAACCCACTCCCACACTATTTCCCTAGGCGATCAGAAAAACTGACTGTTGCGCCATCTTCAACGGGATACTGCGCATCCGCTCGTCTTCTTGGATGGGTTGAAGCACGCGGCCCGTTTTCAGAAACAGGGGGCACCCAGTCCCTTGGAATAGCGACCAAAACCAGGTTTCGCGCGGCCTAGACATTTCAAAAATGGCAAAGGCATTTTTCTCATTTGGTTGGGCAATTTAGAACTAAGGAAGGCCCCGTGGCGAACCTCCATTGGTGCGGCGGTAGCGCGCCGACAAAAAAACTTGTGACCTCCGCAATTGACAAGATCGACACAAAATGAATACATTCTACAAAATTCATTTTGAGGAATGTCATTTATGTCAGATGATCTGGCAAAGCTAGCCGAACGCCACCTTAGTTCCCGGGAAGCCCTTCCTGAAGCGATCGCGCGGACGTTGCGCGACGCAATCTTTGAGGGCTTCTTTGCGCCGGAGCAGCGACTTCATCAAGACGACATCGCGCAGAAGTTCGGTGTTTCCCGCGTTCCTGTTCGCGAGGCTTTGGCCAGGCTCGTTACCGAAGGGCTGGCCACGCAGCGGCTCAACAAGGGTATTCGCGTTGCTCCGCTCAGTCGGACCGATTTCCAGGACATCATGGAGTTGCGCCTGTTGTTGGAGCCGCATGCGTTGCAGCTTTCCGCACCCCATTTGAAAACTGAGGATTTTGAGGACGCTGAACGGACACTTTCCGAGGTCCGTTCAGCGGGCGTAAATGCCCGTGCCGCCGCGCTGCATTGGGAATTTCACAACCGCCTCTATGCGCGGGCAGGCCGCGTGCGTCTGCTGAACCAGATTTCTCAGCTACAGATTGCGATCAACCGCTACGTATTGCCTGTTTGGCAAAGCGTGGGTCTTTCGGAAGACTGGGATGACAGCCATCTGGGTATCCTCAACGCCGTCAGAGCAGGTGATGTGACCAGAGCGGCGCAGATGACTGCCGAACAGATCAAAGAGGCAATGGAACGTATGCTGGACTATCTGCCAATGAAGAACCCGCCGGAAGAGCGGGAATGAGGCCGGATCAAGCCAAAACCGGTTCTTGTTCCCAGAGAACCGGACGGTGGTAGAAACCGGTTCCGTCGAGTGAATTTTGAGCAGTCCTGAACAGGACCGTACAAGGCCCTTTTTGTCGAACGCTCCCTAAAACGATCAGTTTTCTGACGCCCAAAAAGAAGTATCCGCATGCGCGAGCCCGCATGCGGAATGGCTTTCTGCAATCAAATTTCTGCCGGAGATTCAAGAGGAATACCTATGATCGAGTTTAATAAATTCAAGGCGCTTACCTTTGACTGCTACGGAACATTGATCGACTGGGAAACGGGTATTACACGGCTGGTCCAACCTTGGCTTGATCAGATCGGGAGCCCGGTTCCGGCGGAACTCGTCGTGACATCGTTTGCGCTTCATCAGGCAAAGCATCAGCAGACGCGGCCCACCTTGCTGTATCCTGAGGTTTTGATCCGGACGTGGCGAGACATCGAGAAGACTTTCGGATGGCCCGAAAATCCGGCACATGCCGACGCATTCTCAAATTCAGTTCCGGATTGGCCCCCGTTTGCAGATACGATCGACAGCCTTCGATATCTCAAGCAATTCTTTCAGTTGGGCATTCTGTCGAATGTCGATAACCCGTCACTGGCTGGAACGCTGAAACAGCTTGTTGTGCCGTTCGATCTGACCGTCACTGCACAGGACGTGAGATCCTATAAGCCGGGCCTGCCTCATTTCGAACGCTGCTTTGAATTGTTCAGCGTCAGGGGTATCGCCCGCGATGAAATTCTCCATGTTGCACAGAGCAAGCACCACGACATCAAGCCTGGGCGCGATCTTGGTCTCACGACCGTCTGGGTGAATCGCCGCCATAATCGGTCTGGAACCGGGGCGACGCTGGCGACGGAAGCCGAGCCGCATCTCACTGTGAATTCACTCGCCGAACTGATCGCTCTTCATAAAGGGCAACAGCTCGCGGTTTCGGCAGGCTGAGTGCCTTGCCGTGTGCACACGCACCCGACCAAGAGCACGAGCTGGAAAAACCTTAGAGGACCACATGAAATCGCTGGATCAAAAATTCGCGAGCCTGGGTACAGACAACGCCCCCGGCCAGGAGGTGCGACAGAGAATTGACGACATCGACAGTCTTTTGGTCGGCGAGCCGCTGATCGGTGAACCTGTGGACTTCTCACATGGTGATGTTGATGCATTCCAACCCGCGCCGTCGTCATTTGACGCCTTCGCTGCGGGGGTCCGTCTGGGCGGGCGAAGAGCCTATACCGAGTACCGAGGAGACGCTGCGATCCGTGGCGTCTTGGCTGATAGACTTGCTGACTTTACCGGCTCGGCTGTTTCGGGCGAGGAGGGATTGATCGTCACACCCGGAACGCAGGGAGCGCTATTTCTTGCGCTCGCTTCGACGGTCGGCGCCGGCGATAAGGTTGCAATCGTCGAACCGGATTATTTCGCCAACCGGAAACTGGTTCGTTTTCTTGATGGTGAGATCGTTCCAGTGACGATGAACTATCCAGGCGAGACAGAGGTGGCGGGTTTGGACCTTTCGCATCTTGAGCGCGTCTTCGCCGATGGCGTCAGGGTTTTCGTTTTCTCAAACCCCAACAATCCTACCGGCGTTGTCTATGGGCCCGCCGAAATCGCGGCGATTGCGGAACTCGCAACGCGCTATGGGGTGACCGTGATTGTCGATCAACTCTATGCCAGACAGAAGTTCGACAATGTCGCCTATACGCATCTTCGCGCCCAGGACGTGGATCCGGAAAAAGTAGTCACCATCATGGGCCCCTCCAAAACGGAATCGCTAAGCGGCTATCGGCTTGGAGTTGCTTTTGGGGCGTCTTCGATCATTTCACGCATGGAAAAGCTGCAAGCGATCGTTTCGCTGCGGGCAGGCGGATATTCCCAGTCGGTGCTGGAAACCTGGTTCGCTGAGCCGGTTGGCTGGCTGGCCGAACGGATCGCCCTTCATCAGGCGATCCGCGATGAGCTTTACGCGTTATTCGGCAAAATCGAGGGCGTCCAAACCCGGTTGCCGCAGGCAGGTAGCTACCTGTTTCCCAAATTGCCGAAGCTTTCGGTATCAGGCGGAGACTTCGCGCGCATCCTGCGCCACCAGGCTTCCGTGATCGTCACGCCCGGCACCGAATTCGGACCGCAGTTCGGCGACAGCATCCGACTGAATTTTTCCCAGGATCATCGTGCGGCGGCTCAAGCGGTCGACCGTGTGGCTCTGCTGGTTGAGCGGTATCGCCTATGACGGAGGGAACAATATCGGCGCCAAGGCCGCAAGGCATTTATGTGTCTGCCAAGAGGCATGCCGATCTGATCTTCACCGCGGGCATGACGCCCCGCCAGAACGGCAAGCTCATGTTTGAAGGGCCAATCCTCGCAGGCAAGCCTGCTGACGCCTGGCGGGATGCAGTCGTGCTTGCCTGTTCGAACGCGCTTGCTTCTGCCTCCGCGGCGCTCTGTGAGGGCGAGACACTGGATCAGATACTGAGCATGACGGTGTTTCTGGCCGCGGAGCCCGCTTTCGCGGCGCATTCGCTCATTGCAGATTTTGCGTCTCAATACCTGATCGACAATCTGGGCGAGGCAGGCGCGGGCGCGCGAACGACGATCGGTGTCGCAACACTTCCCGGCAACGCGCCTGTTGAAATCAACCTCATTGCTTCCGCTACAACGAAGAAGGGGCGAATGCCATGACAACACCCTCCCTAAACCTCGTTGCGGTGAAGAATGCGGTCGATCCAAACGATGAAGGAGACAACCGGAGTTCAAGCCAATTGCTGCGCATGGAAAAGCTCGGCAAGGCATTTGGCGATCACAAAGTACTTGAAGACATCGACCTGACAATGCGTGCAGGCGAGGTGGTCGCCATCATTGGCCCATCCGGATCGGGCAAGAGTACGCTTTTAAGATGCATAAACCAAATAGAACCGCCGAGCAGCGGTCGGCTTGAAGTCGGCGGCGTTGTCATTGGAGAAGGCCACCGCGAACCCGACGCCCGAGAGTTAATGCAGATCAGGCGGTCAGTCGGAATGGTTTTTCAATCCTTCAACCTCTTCCCCCATTTGACCGTCCTGCAGAATGTCAGTTTGGCGCAACGCCGTGTCATGGGGCGGTCTCAACTGGAGGCGGATGCGGTCTCGATGCAGCTTCTGTCGCGCGTCGGGCTTGCAGATAAAGCAAAGCAATATCCCTCCCGCTGTTCAGGTGGTCAGCAGCAACGCATCGCCATTGCCCGAGCGCTCGCGCTAGAGCCACAAATGATGCTGTTTGACGAGCCAACCTCGGCCCTTGATCCCGAACTCGGGTTGGAAGTGTTAGCGGTCATGCGGGAACTGGCAGAAGGCGGCATGACCATGATTGTCGTCACACACGAAATGCATTTTGCCGAAAGCGTTTCTGATCGGGTTATCATCATGGCGGATGGGCGCATTATTGAAGAAGGCCCGAGCCGCGAGGTTATGCGCTCACCCAAAACGGAACGCGCACAGCAGTTCCTGAATGCGGTGAAAGACCGATGAACGCCGCTTTCCTCTCGACGATAGCAGCCGGCATCCCCTGGACCATTGCGTTGACGCTACTAGCCTTTGCAACCGGCGTCGTCCTGGGCATTCCAATTTGGGCCATGCTCATGTCCCGACAGGTATGGCTGCGGTGGATCGCACGATTTTTGATCCTGACATTCCGTTCCATTCCGCCGATCGTGTGGCTGTTCCTCATTTTCTTCGGGACAAGTTTCAGCGGATTGGCAATAGGCCCGTTTCAAGCCGCCTGGCTTGGGCTCGGGCTGATTACAGCCGCCAATATGGCGGAAATCTACCGGGGCGCATTTACCGCGCTTCATCATGGTCAGTTTGAGGCGGCCATGGCGCTTGGAATGCCAACGCGCTATCGCTGGCTCGATGTCGTAGCCCCGCAAATGATCCGGGTCGGAATTCCATCTGCTGCAACGTTCGGCATAAGCCTGCTCAAGGATACTGCAATCGCATCCACGATCGGCGTGCACGAGATCGCCTTTCAGACCTATCACCTTTCCCAGGCGACATTTCGCAGTCTTGATCTCTTCGCCATTGCCGGCCTCCTCTACATTCTGATCAGCCTTCCAATCGCTTGGCTTGCGCATTGGGCGGATCGGTCGCTTCGCCGGAGTTTGGCGCCATGAACAGTCTTCTTGGTTTCTGGTCCGAATGGCTTCCCACTCTACTCAATGGTCTTGCCATCAGCATAAAGGTTACGGGGGCCAGCCTGCTATTCGGCATCCCGATGGGCCTTCTTCTGGCTTTGTGCCGTCAATCGAAGTTGACATCTTTGCGCCTTTTGTCGGTTGCTTTAATCGAGTTCGGGCGCGGCGCGCCTGCACTCATTATCCTCCAATTCGTCTATTTCGGTCTTCCGAATGCGGGCCTGTCGTTGTCCTCGTTCGGCGCTGCAACAGTGGCGCTCGCCTGGAATACCGGCGCCTATACCAGTGAGATCATCCGGGCAGGCCTTGAAGCCGTGCCCCATGGGCAGCGAGAAGCAGCCGCAGCCATCGGGCTGACCCGTATAGACAGCCTCCGCTATGTGATCCTTCCACAAAGCTTGCGTATTTCCCTTCCGGCCTTGCTCGGTTTCTCTATCGCGGTGCTGCAAACGTCATCGCTTTGCTTCTCGATCGCGCTTCCGGAACTGGTGAGCCAAGCTTACGTCGTTGGATCCAACACCTTCGAATATATGCCAATTCTCGTTTTGGCGGCGCTTCTCTATGCCGCGATCTGTCTTCCGGCGACGGTATTTGTTTCGGTATTGGAGCGCCATCTGGCCCGTCACTCGGATTGAACTTCAGCTGGCCTGGCCAGTCGGAGAGTTACCACAACCTAAAAGGGGAACATTATGATATTGAAATATATACTTCCAACCGCCCTTGTTTCCACCTGCATTGTCATGGGCTCTGCGGCATGGGCGTCCGACTGCACACCTGCCCACACATTTGAAACCTTGGTGCCGGGCAAACTGACAGTGACGGTCTATGATGCGCCGCCGTTTTCCACCACTGGCAACGGCGTAACGTTTGGGGGCGTTGATGCTGACATTTTGAAAGTCATTGCTGAGAAGGAGTGCCTTGAAATTATTCCTGTGGTCGTCGATCCCGCGGCGGCAATTCAATACGTCATTGCAGGCAAGGCCGATATCGCGGCGGGAGACTGGTATCGTTCCGTCGCACGCGCGAAGGTCATGGGATTGAGCTTCCCGACATATCTTGATCAGATGGGCCTCTATTCGCGCGACGGTATCTCCAAGATTGATGACCTCCTGGGTCGCACAGTAGGCGCTGTTTCCGGCTACATCTGGGTGCCAGCACTGCAAAAGCTTCTGGGTGATAATCTAAAGCTCTATCCGAACCCCGTGGCGCTCGCGCAGGATCTTGACGGTGGACGTATTGATGTTGCCGTAGACAGCTATGGCACAGGTGCCTACGCGCAAAAGCGCGGCGGCTATCCCGGTATTACGATCAAGGTTTCCGAGCCGGACGAACGCGTTCCCGCGTCGATCGAGCCGCCACAGGCCAATTTGCCCTTCAGCAAAAACAATGAAGGCCTGGGCAAAGCGCTGGATGAACTTCTGGAGAGTATGCATTCGTCGGGACAAATTGCGACCATACTTTCCGATAACGGACTTGATCCTTCGGGCGCGGACGTTGGCGAGCCGCGCATGGTTCAATAAGCGCGCAAGACAAATGCGGCGCGCGATCTGCGCGCCGCATCACCTAAATCGGATGAATATTTGCAGACGAACAATGACCAAAGTGACTGAAATTTCCGCGCAGACTCAAAGCATGACGTGGGGCTATCTGAGCAACAACGTGAAGCCAGTCGCACATATCAACTCCGGTGAGATCGTCAGGTTGACAACATTGCCGGCGGGTGACGCCACAAAACTTCATCCCGACCCGGCTCGCGTCGACCCCTTACACCGAGAAGCCGTCGAAACCCTTCACAAGGGTCGAGGTGCGCATTTCATCACCGGCCCCGTCTTTGTCAGGAACGCCGAACCGGGTGATGTTCTTCAAATCGACATTCTTTCGATCCGTCTCACGCAGGATTGGGGAAGGGTATCGACTGTGCCTCTGCTTGGCGCATTGCCAGAAGATTTTTCTGAGCCAAAAGACATCTATGCCGACATCAACCACTCAACCAATAGCTGCGCCTTGCCATGGGGGGTGAACATACCGCTCGATCCATTCTTCGGATTGATCGCAACAGCACCGCCGCCACAATGGAAGGAGTGCGATTCAAATATTCCACGCAGCTTCGGTGGCAATCTCGACAATAAAGAACTTCGGCCCGGCAGCACGCTCTATCTGCCGGTCTTCAATGAAGGAGCTCTATTTTCCGCTGGCGACGCACACGGCGTTCAGGGTGATGGCGAAGTCTGTGTAACAGGTCTCGAAACCGGCGCGGTCGGCGAGTTTCGCCTGACCGTCCGCAAGGACATGAAACTCTCTGGTCCTTTCGCCGAATCCAAAACTCACCTCATTTCAATGGGATTGCACGAGGAACTTGCCGTCGCCGCCAGAACTGCGATCCGGCAGATGATCGACCAAATCTGCAGCGCTTCGAAGATGACCCGAACTGAAGCCTACATGCTGTGCTCTCTCGCGGGCAATCTGAGAATTACGCAGCTCGTTGATTGGAACAAGGGCGTGCACATGATGCTGAGAAAATCTCTGTTGCCTGGGCAGTTTTCTTGAACTTATTCCGTTGTTGTGTGTGAGAAGCAGTAACGCTCCATCGCAACAATATCGTGCAAAGCGGACGTTCGCTTTACCCGCAGCGAATTCCGGCTTTTGAACGGGAATGACATCTCTGCTTATTCACGATGTTTCCCTGGCCGTGCCGGCCGTACGTCAGACAATTCTGACCAGCCCGTCCGGCTGTCGAAAGACCACGCTTCTTACCTTCATGGGATGTCTGCGCGCGTTGCAGGACAGCATGAAGCCGCTGCCGTTCATGTTCCGGGGCTGCTAGGATTGGGTGACCGTGTCGACTATCTCCCAGAAAAACTGCCCGGCGGTCAGAAACAGCGTGTCGCCATCGCCCAGGCTTTCGTCGCCAATCCGCAGGTCGTCTTTGCTGACGAACCGACCGCCGTCTTGGATCGGGCTTCCGGGCGTCAGGTGGTGCGCTTGCTCAAAGCCATGGGGCAAGCCCGTGGAACGGCGACAATCATGGTCACCCATGACAGCCGCATCCTCGACCTTGCCGACACGGTCATCGACATGGAGGATGGGCGGATCAAGCCATGCGCACTGTGTCCGAACGCGCAAAGCCGGGGTGCCTGGCGAACCGGCAAGCTCAAACGCCAATTCTTCTCAATCCGCTACCCTGCCTCGTCGTAAAGGCTGGTATAAATCACCAGCCTCAGCGCGGGATTGTCACCAACCAGAAAGCTCGCATGATGGAAAGCGCGCGGCTTTCCGGCGTCATAAAGTACTTTGGCACCCGCTTCCGGGAAATCGACATCATGGGCGCGCCACGATTCGGAGAATTCCTGACTGCTATCAGTCAGTATGCGGACAAGGCTCTGAAACGCTGGATCGCCGGACCAGAGGTCGTGGTTTGCTCTGAATTGCGCAACCATTCGGCGGGCCTGTGCTGTCCAGCCACAGCCGAACAGGGCTTTCGCTTTCTCGTCAAGGAACATGAAACGAAGAATGTTGCGTTCCGTTTCAGGTATTCGGGCGAAATCGACAAAGAGCGATTCCGCAGCCTCGTTCCAGCACAGAACGTCCCATCGTTGACCCATGATATAGGCCGGTTCGCGTAGGGACCGCACCACGGCCCTGACGTCGGCGCCGACCTCTTCAGGTGTAAATTGCTGCCGAGATTTCGAACGTGCCAGCGCCCGTAAATGTGCATGGTCTGTTTCATCGAGGCAGAGTGCGCGTGCCAGTGCATCCACCGTCGTGATGGAGGGCGAGATCGCTCGTCCTTGCTCCAGGCGAATATACCAGTCGATCCCGATGCCGGCGCGCTCTGCGACCTCTTCCCGACGCAATCCCTCCGAACGTCGCCGGCGGATCGTCTTCAATCCCAGCGCCTCCGCCGAGAGTCGAGCCCGGCGCGCGCGCAGGAAGTCGCCGAGTGCCTTGTTACCATGTGTTTCCATAATACTAGGATAATACCAGTTCTTATTTGCTCGGCCAAGCCATGCTGTTTTGATGCGACAATTTGCAAAGAGGTATGAAATGAAAGCCGCAGTCCTCCATCAATTCTCCATGCCGCTCGTGATCGAGACATGTCCGGACCCCACCCCCACCGCGGGCGAATTGGTCGTCGATATTCATGCAGTGCCGGTTCTGCCCTATTCCGACGAGGTATTTGCCAACAGCCGCCCACACGGCCTGCAACTGCCGATCGTTCCCGGCTGCGGTGCCGTTGGCCGTATCCGGTCCATCGGGACGGATGCGACGCGTCTGAAGGTCGGAGACTGGGTCTATTGCGACCCGACGTTCCGGGCCCGTGATGACGCCGAGACGCCCGAGACTATCCTGCAGGGCTGGGCCGCTCCGAGTGTCGGCGCGCAGGTTCTCCAGAAGCATTTTCACCATGGCGCTTTTGCCACGCAGATGCTGATGCCGATGGAATGCGCAAGCCGCGTTGCCGTCAATCCGGACGATGACCCCACACGGTGGTGCGCGCTCGGCTCGTTCCTCGTTCCCTATGGTGGCTTATTGGCAAGCGGGCTTCGCCCGGGGCAGACGGCGCTGATCAGTGGCGCGACCGGTCATTTTGGCAGCGCGGCCGTGGCTGTGGCGCTGGCCATGGGTGCGGTCACCGTTGTCGCCCCCGGGCGAAATACCGCAATGTTGTCCGATCTTTCGGCCCGGTTTGGTCGTCGCATACGCACGGTTCGGTTGACCGGAAACGAAGGCGAGGATTGCCGCAACATGGCCGCGGCCGCCGGACCGATCGATTGCGTTCTCGATATCCTGCCGCCGCTGGCGGACGCATCACCCATCCGCGCCGCGGCAATGGCGGTGCGTCCCGGTGGCACGGTCGTTCTGATGGGCGGCTCGGGCGTAAGCCTCGATTTGCCCTATCGACATCTGATGCGCAACAATATCACGATCCGAGGTCAATGGATGTATCCGCGCCACGCCGTGCCGAACATGATCAGACTGGCCGAAGGTGGCTTTCTTCCCCTCGACCAGTTCGCCTTCGATGCCTTCCGGCTCGATGACGCAAACGAAGCGGTCGCATGTGCCCGGCAAAATGCAGGCCCGTTCCGCATGACGGTCATTCAACCGACGTGAGCTGCCACCAATAACGTGAGATCACCCAAACCGTCATTGACACTGTCCGGGGCGCCGTCCGGGGCACCGTCCGGTCATTTTCCACTATGACGCCGCACAAGAAAAGAGGAGGCAGAGACTGGCTGCTGGTCTTCGGGAGATCGAGGGGCAACGCCTCACTGCAACCAAGTTCAGCTAAGATAATCCAATTTGGGAAAGCGGTTAGCCAAAACGGGCCAACTCGTCTCATTGCGCGCGCCACCATGAATCAATGATTTAAAGCGTGTCGCGTTTGACGTGCTTCGGGATTCCCCTTGAGGCTTTGTCGTGATTCATTGCGGTTTGAGGGAGAACTGCAACGGGCAAGCCGCTACCGAAGGCGTTGCGTGAGCGTGTTGCTGGGGATGTCGAGGAGGAGCACGGTGAGGCCGCCCGGCATTTCCGTGTCTCGCCCCGTCTCGTGAACGAGTTGATGAAGCTGAAGCGAGAAACGGGATCGCTTGAGCCTCGCCGCCAGGGCCATGCGCCGGGCGGTGGCAAGCTGGCCTCGCACGACGCCTTTGTGCGCCAGAGGATGGCTGAGGCAGGAACTGACGCTGGACGAGCTGTGCGTCGATCTGGAGGCGCGCGTGCTTTGGACTATGCGGCGCAAGCGCTTCTTCGCCGACGCCTTGCCGCGCCTGGTCTTCATCGACGAGACGCCCACGAACACCAAGCTGACCAAGCGCACCGGCTGGTCGCCGAGAGGTGGGCGCTACAGGACGCACGCCCCCTTCGGCCAATGGAAGACGCAGACTTTCATCGCCGGCCTGCGCGGCCACGGCATGATTGCGCCATGGATCGTCGATGCACCGATGAACGCCCGCCGCTTCGAGACCTGGGTGGAGACCCAGCTGGCTCCCGAACTTCAGTCCCGCGATGTCGTCATTCTCGACAATGTCGGCTTCCACAAGAGCGAGCGGGCGGCCGAACTGGTCCGCAATCGCGGCGCATGGATGCTCTTCCTGCCGCCGTATTCGCCCGATCTCAATCCGATCGAGATGGCTTTCTCAAAACTCAAGGCCCTCCTGCGTAAGAAGGTGGCGAGAAGCTTCGAGACCCTCTGCCAAGCACTCGCAGACATCTGCGATCTCTTCGACCCAATCCAATGCCGAAACGTCTTCCATGCAGCAGGATATGAGGCCGATTAATCGCGACACGCGTTTCAAGCCGCCAATTACACATACAGGCTTCCGATCGCCGGGAAACCTGCAGCGTTTTATCTCGATCTCTTCAGCCGTCCGCAGCCTTTTCATCCCTCCCGCTCACAACGCTCCGCTTTCGCCATCCGTCGTCACCCGCGCGCAGGCGATGGCGGAATGGAAGACCGTCACAGGGATCAGCTGACAGACCGGCCCTCACACTAATCGCGCTCACATCTGTTTACCGTGACAAGCTCGTCGTACGTCACCCTGAAGGCGTATTGCCGATCTTGCCGACGGCGCTGAAGGAATATCCGATGCCGTAGACCGATTTTATCGGCGGATCGATATTGGTCTGGTCGAGTATCTTGCGCCGCAGGCGGCTTGCCACCGCGTCCAGATGGCGGTTGTCGAACTGGGTCTGCCGTCTGGAAAGGATGCCGGCCAGGTCTTCTCTCGCACATGGCTGACCGGCGTTTGCGATCAATGCTCCGACGAAGGTGTTTTCGGTCGCGGTCAGCTTCACCGCTTGTCCGTCCGGTGCGAGCAACGTCCAGCCGACTGCGTCGAGAACCCAGGTCGCGGGCGCGTCTTCGGCGGCCTGGTCCTGGGGCAGCCGGCGCAGCAGGCTGTGAACCGCCGCGGTGATCTCGCGCAGGGTGGTGTGCTTGACCAGATAGATGTCCGCTCCGCTGTCGAAGCCGCGCACCCGGCTTTCGGTGTCGCCATGTGCCGTGAGCATGATGATCCCGCAATCCAATTGAGCGCGGATCGTCCCGGCAAGTTTGAATCCGTCGCCGTCCGGCAAGGCGATGTCAAGGATCACGACCTGCGGCAGGAATTCCCCCCGCAATATGTCCAGGAGTTCAGCAGCGGTGCCAACGCCGCTCGCTTCGAAGCCTTGCAGACACATGTAGTCGACCAGATCGCCTCGTAAGGCCTCTTCGTCCTCAACAATGAGAATCCGGCTCATGCGTGTTCCACCCCCCTGCGCGCTGCTTTGCTTTCGGGCTCAAGGCCCGGTATTGGCAAACGCACGGTGGCGACGGTCCCTCCGCCATCGCGCGGTCGCAACTCCACCGTTCCCTTGTGATACTCAAGCAATTGCCCGGATGTATGAAATCCCAGGCCGTTGCCAACCCTGCTCTTTGCGTTGGAGGCGCGGAAGAAGCGGCGTCCCACATGGCCGAGCTCATCCTCGGGCACCCCGATGCCGCGGTCGGCGACGGTGATGATGAGCAGCTTGTTTCGGGTGAAGAAGGCGATCTCCACGGGTGTTTCGTGCGGCGAGTATTTGAGTGCGTTGTCGACCAGGTTGACGACAACCGTCCGCAACATTTCGACGTCCGCCCAGTAGTCCGCGACATTCTCGACCGATGAGAAATGCAACCGCCCCCCCAAACCGACCTGGTCGAAATGCCGTTGGACATCCTGCGCCAGTCCGGCGATGTCCAGCGCCTCGATCTTCAGCACGCCTTCCACCTGCCTCTCGGTGGACAGGAACCGGTCGGTGAGCATGGTCATGCGGGACACCGCCGTGTCGATGCCCCGCAATCGTTTCGAGACCGTGTCCGGCGGGTGTTTGATCACCGCTTCCAGCATCTCTGTGGCGTAGCGTATCGCGGCCAATGGCGTGCGGAACTCGTGGCTGACCATCCTTATGAGTTGCCGCTGCTCCTGGCGGGCGGCCTTCTCCGCGTCCAGACTCGCGGACAATTCGTCTTCCAGGCGGCGCCGCTCGGTCACTTCCTGGGCGAGTGTCGCGTTGCGGTCCCGCAGCTCCAGCGAGAGACGCATGCCGACCATGAAGAGAAGGCAGATGAAGAAGCCGACGATGAAGAGATGTCCCTGAAAGAAGTACCACGCATTGATGTCGCTCAGGACCGGCTGGTTGGCGACCGTCGCCGGGTACCAGTAGACGAGCGTGCTTTGGAGAAGGCTGGCGCCGACATATTCCGCCAGGAGGGCGATCGTGATCCAGCGCAGGAAGCGGGGCTGGCTCCGGTCCACGTAAAGCGTCCGGATCATGACACCCATCATCACGACGGTGAATGCCGTCGATGCGTGGATGCGCACGGCGAGGTTTTCCGGCGCCATCGTCATGGCAAGTGACCAGACGACAAGGTGCGCGGCCAGGCAGACGATGCCGATCTTCAGGCATCTCGGCTGACCGAGAAACCGGGCCATGCCATCGGCCAGAAGCACCAGTCCGATCTTGATCACCGTATTGTCGGTCAGGATGCGCCATGTGGAGGGATCCGGGCCACGCTGCATCAGGAGAAGCAGCCCCAGGGCGATGGCAATGAAGCCGGCTGCGATGACTTTCAGCTCGAACAGATGACGCCAGGTTCGCCAGACGAGGAGCCAGGCGATTGCCTGCAGGGTCGTGGTGCAAAATTCCAACAGCAGCAGCGTCTTGAGATTCAGCATGGGCTTTTGTTGCCGATGTTCCGGGGCGTGGCAAGTTTTGTCGGCTATCAATATTGCCCGATCGGGATTTTTTCCCGATCAGCTGCGCAAGAACAACGCTCGTCATCAGATTTCATCAGAATTGGTCAGAATTGGTAGGTGGAACCCGGAAGGCAACCCTCTGTATTGAAGATGATATCGGCTGGAATACGTGTCTTCCGGGGGG
>SWCG01002886.1_pt2 | contig 49817 bp, 38 predicted proteins | sample 4690071 | NCBI WGS metagenome assembly SWCG01 (sample SAMN10267281, study PRJNA491770) | bioreactor metagenome | isolation source: DHS bioreactor inoculated with subseafloor sediment | place: Japan: off Shimokita Peninsula | collected 2012-10 | reverse complement strand
AAAAAAATGGACCAATATTGGCAGGTGATTCTTCCGGGTGACGTGGATTGGGAGGAAGGCTTAGCTTCATTACCAGAAGAAATGATCCCTTTGGAACAACGCCCGGTCCCTGAAAATGTTGAGTTGGAAGGTCTGAGTGAACCTGCTACCTTGAGTGGGTATTATCTGCCCTATGCTGCTGGGACCAAGCAATGGCTGGAAGGATCCATCAGTCATTTTCAATATATCCCGGAATTGGGTTATCCATCCTGCTCAGACATAAATGGTATTAATCCATGCCGATATGCTTATGATTTCACCAATGATGATCATTTTCCGTTACTCGCCAGTAAAGATGGAACCGTGTATGCTTCCCGGGATGGTTGTTATGATGGGGATACTAATTGCACTAATTATATTGTTTTGAAGGATACAAATAGCTCGACCTACCAAATTTATCTCCATCTGTCTCATGGAACGATTCCTGATAAATTAACCAAGAATACGTTTGTAAGAAGAGGGCAATACATTGGAGATACAGATGATACTGGTTATAGTACATCCAATCATGTCCATTTTATGGTAGTTGATAGTATTTGGACTGCCAGTGGGTATTATTGGGGATTCTCTACAGATATTCGTTTCGCTGATGTTGGGATTAATGGCGGTATCCCGAGAACTTGTTATGAAGTTACGAAATTTAAGATTTATGATGGCGCTACTGAATGTATTGGAAACAAATCTGATCCCCGCAATCCCAATAATGATTGGTTTGTATCCGGCAACATCGGCGCATACCCCCCAACTGGCACTTTAACATTACCCGCAGCCAATACCACCGTCACACCAGGGGATTATGAATGGCTGGATGTGACTGCAACCGCCAGTGATGACGTTCGGGTTACAGCAGTGCAATTGGTGGCGAAATTGAGTGGTGCGTGGGTTGAATTGGGTCCGAAAGTTACACAGGCAGTTTCTACCAATACCTATGAATGGGATGTGAATCTTTGCGAAGCAGCACCTGTCAATGGCCCGTTGGAGGTTGCTTTACGGGTTTGGGATCATGAGGGAAATGTGTCCTCCGCGCTAAATCCCTATCTTCTTATGGTGGATCATGCCTGCCCGGCTCCTACCAGCCAGCTTAATCCTGCAGTTCGCTATGATTCGACGGCAACAAAGCTAAGTTGGAGTGCCGCCAGTATGGGAGCAGGTTTAGGATCCTTTGAATTGCAATGGACAACACAACCAGGCACCTGGGATGCAGCCAATACCATGAGCATTCCGGGAAATCTACGCTCTGCCTGGTTCGCGGGACAACCAGGAGAAAATTACGCTTTTCGACTGCGTGCACTGGATAGCAATGGTCAACCAGAACCCTGGCCGGCAAATCAAGCTGCTGAAACCAGTGCGAGTCTGCCAACTGCCTGTGTCCCGGACAGCTACGAAGAAGATGATGATGTTGATCACGCATATATCATCAATTTAGGTGTCGGAGAACAAAGGAACCTGTGTGGGGTGGGTGACCTTGATTGGTTCGATGTGCAAATTGAAGAACCGGGATATTATCTTTTCCGTGCTGATTCCGTAAATGCTGGTGCTGCCGTAAAAATCACAGTATATGATGAAATGGGGGAAAGCGAAATTGTGAGGGGAGAAGCTCCGGGTGTAGGTCAGGCTACGAATGTCCTCCTGAAAATGGATGTCCCTGGAAATTTGAAAATCAGAGTGGAAGGGTTAGTACCCCATCTGGTGGGTACGGATGCCATTTATCAATTATCGATTAATAAAGTTTCCGTCTCATTTTTACCGCTTATCAACCGGTAAAATGGGCAGACCTGAATCACACGATCATTTAATTTTCCAGTTTGGTTCAGCTTTCGATAGGTTGTTCTTCCAAAAAAAGCGAATCGACAATCCCTACAATCACGGAGTTGACGCAGCCATCCGGGTTTTCAAGTACCTGACGATTTCCCCCTCCCTCGCGATTCACGAGGACAGTATCACCAATGCCAGCATGCGTGCTATCCAGGGCGATGAAGTATTCATCTGGGGTCTCGTTCGGAAGAGCCAGTGGTTGCACAACCAGCAACCTGCGCTTTTTAAAATGCAGGTGGCTGATGGTGGTGACTACGGTTCCAATAACTTTGCCTAGGATCATAATCTCTCTTTATGTATACTTAACCCAACCGGGTTTCATGGTGAAATCAATCTCACCATCGGGACGAAGTTCATAGTCATCAACTATTCCAACCAACGCGAGATCAACCGGCACAAATGTGATCTCCGGCATTGCCAGGGCAGCCTCTCTGGCACGTGCTGTCACACAAATATCTCCAGGTCCGGCTTTTACGACATCCACGGCCACAACCAGCCCTCCTTCCGGTTGCAGTGTTTTATCAAGTGGTTGGACGATTAACAGCTTTCGTCCTTCTAAGCCTTCATACTTAAAGGTGCATACGGCAGTGCCCATGACTTTTGAAAACTTCATCGGATTACTTTACTCCTGTACTGTGCAGAACGCGTTCAATGATGCGATCCAGAAGCACTTGATCAACCTGATCGCCGAGCTGTTGCCTGACAGCACTGCGGATACGAGCTCTTATGTCCGTCTGCGCACTTGCTTGGTTTTGGTATGTAAGAGGACCACCAGAATTTGCGCGTTCTATTCCGCGGGATTGCTCAGCAGATAGATAAGGTCGTACCGGAACACTGGGATCATTACTACCTTGTTTATGCAACAACAGCCCCAGCTCCCTGGCTTTTTCATATGCCAGAACGGTTAATAAAATATCGTCGTTAACTTCAAGGCTGCGAACACCTTGATGGACCAGGTCTACGATGTCTTTTTCCGTGTAAAATTCTTTAGGCATACGATTCTCCGTCTCGACCAGACTTAACCACTCCCCGACCAGACGATGGATGATGTTCGAGCATGACTATTTCTTGTCAGCTGTTCGGCCGCTAAAGGATCCCTTCGTACTTTGGGGAAGAATGATCTCCAAATCCTGATGTGGTCTCGGAATAACATGAACAGAGGCTAACTCGCCTACGCGTTTTGCAGCGGCGGCACCAGCATCCGTAGCTGCTTTGACCGCACCGACATCCCCACGGACCATAACAGTGACATAACCTCCGCCTACATATTCCGAACCAATTAAAACCACATTCGCCGCTTTAACCATCGCGTCTGCTGCTTCAATTGCGCCGACCAGACCTTTCGTTTCAACCATTCCTAATGCTATTAATGCAGTATCAAGAGCCATTTCAATTCCTTTCAACTAAATAAATCCTAATGATTTGAGATAACCTTACTTATTTCTGGCGGTAGGTGATGGTCCCACCAACTTCCAGGTGGTCAATGATCGCCATGATAACCGCATCCACCGGAGTATCTTTGGTGATGTTCGTTTGCCGTGCACTGGAGCCACTGGCTGTCAGCACCAGATCGCCAACACCGGCATCCAGTGTATCGACGGCGACAAACGGCTTGCCGGAAGCAGTTCCAGTTTCATCTGTCTGTCGAACGATCAACAATTTGCGGCCATGCAGTTTTTCATCTTTAATTGTTGCGACGGTTGTTCCAATCACTCTGGCAATTAGCATAATTTTCTCCGTTTTAATACCCTTTTGTGGCGCGCGGGGTCTCTTTTTTGGATTCAGCCACATCTCCGGTTTGAACAATTTTTACACCAGCAGAAGCACCTAAGCGTGTGGCGCCGGCTTTAACCATGCTCTCTGCATCTTCACGGGTGCGTACACCCCCGGCTGCTTTGACACCCATCTCTGGGCCAACGGTGCGGCGCATTAATGCAACATCATGCACGGTAGCACCACTGCTGGCGAATCCGGTGGATGTTTTCACAAAATCAGCGCCAGCCTCTTTTGAGAGTAAACTGGCAATCACTTTTTCCTCATCCGTTAATAGCGCCACTTCAATAATTACTTTGACAATCGCACCATGTTTGTGCGCGGTTTCTACGATTCCACGAATATCCCGGGCTACCAAATCGGTATCACCGGCTTTGAGTGCGCCGATGTTAATAACCATATCGATCTCGTTCGCACCGTCTTTGATTACCTTCTCGGTTTCAAAAACCTTCACTTCTGGTGGGGTTGCTCCCAGGGGGAACCCTACAACCGAACAAACTTTTACATCTGTTCCTTTGAGCAATTCTGCACATAATTTTATCCAGGCGGGGTTCACACACACGGAAGCAAAACCATATTTTCGGGCTTCAAAACAGAGTTGAGCAATTTGATCGGGTGTAGCATCCGGCTTGAGCAGGGTATGATCAATCTTCTTTGCCAGATTTAGATCCTCTGGAATAACACCAACAGTGGAGGCAATTCGCTCTGCACCGGCGGAGATGATATGACCTGCATTATCAAAACAAGTTTTAACCCGGATACCATTGGCAATTTCTGATACACAGTATGATCCATCCGGATTTGTTGCCGTCAGATCTTGTTCTGCCATCGCTAACAACACTTCCCGGGTTATTATTTCAACTAACGATTCTACAAGTTTCTTATCAGGAACCATGTCACCTTCTTATTAAATACTGGTTTTCAACCAGCGAAATTTTTTCAACGCGTTTGGCATGGCGACCACCAGCAAAGTCAGTTGCCAGCCAGGTTTGCACTATTTGTTTCGCAAGGTTGATTCCAATTAATCCAGCACCGAGAGTCAAAACATTGGCATTATTATGTTCCCGGCTGTTGACCGCTGTTGCATAATCATAGCATAAAGCGGCGCGTATACCAGGTACTTTATTGGCTACCATACAAGATCCAATACCAGCACCATCGATCACAATTCCGCAGCAAACGGATCCGTCACTGACCTTTTGAGCGACTGCCAAAGCAATGTCAGGGTAATCGCAAGCTTCCTTCGAATAAGTTCCACAATCAATTACCTCATGACCGGCAGAAACCAGGTCGTTTTTGAGGATCTCTTTCATATCAAAGCCACCATGATCCGATCCGATGGCAATCGACTTTACAAGTGACGTGGTTGACTGTGGTTTTCCAGGTTCAGGTGCACCCATTGTTCTCGACACGACGTTTTTTACAATAGCTTGTAATTCTGAATCCGAAATTTGACTCATAGGAATCTCCTAAATAAATTATAGAAGAAAATTTGGAAATTGTAGCATTAAAAGCAGATGAAACTCAGGATGTTGCCCAGGAAACCCAATTCTGGCCGCATCCGGTTTCGTCACAAGAGTTTGGGCTGGGAAGAATCACGGATAATGGGGCGGATATGTTACTGACCTGGAATCTACCGATATTCCTCGAGGAATGTTTATCAAATTTTTCCCCTGATGCATGCTCAGCGGGTTACACCAATATGGATCTGGATGATCGTGCGCACCTGCGTGGAATTGTTTTATCAGATGTTGGCACCGCTCAGGAGATGAATTTACTGGCAGCCACTCTTTTGGCAAGTTCCTACCAGGTGGATCAAATGGTCAGGAATGTTACCGGGCTGCCAGTGGCTGAGGTGTCAACATATGAAGACATGTGGAAATTAACTGTTGCCAATTATCATTCCGGTTCAGGGTGTGTAGGGACTGCTATGCAGACAACCTGGGATAACGATGAGAAGATGAATTGGGAATTGGTCTACCCTAACTTATTGGGCGACTGCATGGGGGCTGTCAATTATGTTGATTCGGTTTTCAATCTGGCTAGATGAATCAAATAAGATCGATCTGATGAAAATTTCTTCTAGTTTGTAAAATTGTTTAGGCATTGACATAATGAGTGGTACGATACAATTGAGTAATATGGAAAAAGAGATAGGGTTGTGATAACGATTGAACCTTTCAACCCTTACTTGATAAGGAGATAAAAATGAAAATGTATCATACCTTCAAACGTATGAGCTTAATTCTAATTATGGTCCTGACAGCCTGTTCGTTGCCTTCACCTCAGCCAACAATGCAGCCGACACAACAAGCCCCAACCGCAACTGAAACTGTTGTGCCTACTACAACGACCGCAACTACAAGTGTTGCTACCCTGGCACCTACAACAGCCCCCGAGGAAAGCAGCAGCCTGCAACCAGATTACCTGGATGATCGTTCATCTGCAACCGGTTTGATGAAATCCTATTTTAACGCCATTAACCGCCATGAATATCTGCGTGCTTATTCCTATTGGCGTGACCCGGCGGTAAGCCAGGGAACATTCGAACAATTTCAAGCTGGTTATGCTGATACCAGCGACGTCACGCTTCAATTCGGTCAAATCGGAGGAGATGTTGGTGCAGGTCAAATGTATTATTCAGTGCCCATGCTTTTAACCGAGCGTACCAACGCTGCCACAACCAAATCGTATGCTGCCTGTTACATTCTCCACCTCAGCCAACCTGCTCTTCAGGAACCACCTTTCCAGGGCTTAACCATCGAGCGAGGCAAAGCCACTGTCATTGGCAGTGATGTTGAGTCAAATAATGCGTTAGCGACTGCCTGTTCTGGCCCTGATTTTCCGGCGGGAAATCCGATCAACCCCGCACCTCAAACTGAGACCCATGACATCAGCAAAGACAATTATCTGGATGAGCGCAGTGATCCGGTGCTGGTGCTTTCTTCGCTTTTCAATGCCATCAATCGCCATGAATATGCGCGGGCTTATGGGTATTGGGAAGACCAATCGGGTAATTCAGAATTGCCATCTTACGCGGATTTCAAGAGTGGTTATGCTAATACAAAAACAGTGGCATTTCTAGCGGGCGATGTTTTTGCCGATGCTGGTGCCGGACAACGTTATTTTAGTGTACCGGTTGTCATTTCCGCTCAGCTTGAAGATGGCACTCAGCAAACCTTTTCTGGTTGTTACATCCTGCATATGAGTGCTGCAGGCATACAAGCAACACCACCCTTCCGCCCCCTGGCGATTCGATCAGCCAAAATCAATCAGGTTGCGAACACAAGCGATCTCTCCTCAATAATGCCGCAGAATTGCCAGCCGTAAGCGGGTTCCAATTTGTCAAAATTTAAGAGAAACCCAAAAATTCTGATCATTGGCGCAGGCATCGGGGGCTTAACAACAGCGGCAGTTCTTTCCAACTCTGGTCTGGACGTAACTGTTCTGGAAGCGCAGACATATCCTGGCGGTTGCGCAAGCACGTTTTTCCATAAAGGCTATCGTTTTGATGCCGGCGCAACACTGGCAGCCGGGTTTTACCCGGGCGGTCCCATGGAATTATTAGCTGACGCTGCTGGGATACCTTCCTGGCCCATTCATTATGATTCCCCAGCGATGGTGGTACATCTACCGAATGGACAGGATATTGCCTGCCACAATGAAGAAAATCGCTGGGAAGATTATCGCAAAGCATTTAGCGAGAAATCGTTGAAGTTCTTTCGCTGGCAGGAAAAAACAGCTGACCTGCTGTGGCGGTTTGCCCTGAGGCTGCCTTCCTGGCCAATAGGATCTTTAAAAGATGCTCGTTCTGTAATTTCCTCTCTAGACCGCAGGATAATTGCCAACAGTCCTGGTTTGGGTGTGGATGTTTTTAGACCTGTTTCAAGTTATTTGCAAAATTTACCCGAAAACCTTAGATTGTTTGTAGATGGTCAGTTATTAATTTCTGCCCAAACTACCAGCGAATACGCCAATGCATTATATTCTGCATCTGCGCTGGATTTGCCCAGACGAGGTGTGGGACATCTGGAAAATGGAATTGGAACTCTGGCAGATATTCTTGTGAGTGCGATTAAGAACAATGGCGGTAAGGTGAATTTCCGTCAGGAAGTAACGAGCATTTCTCAGGGTTCCCAATTTAATTTCGATGTTGAAACAAAGAAAAAAGATAAATTTCAGGCTGATATTGTGATCGCCAATCTGACCCCCTGGAACCTGGCTGCATTGATGATGGATAATTTACCCAAAGCATTAACCAGAATTCCAGATTTCCCTGAGGAGTATTGGGGCGCTTTTATGTTATATCTGGGGATTGATTCATCCGGTATCCCCAAGGATATCCCACTGCATCATCAGGTGCTTCAAAGACTTCCTTTCGGAGAGGGTAACAGTGTCTTTCTTTCGATCAGCCCGGAATGGGATTCAAAGCGTGCCCCACTTGGGCAGCGCGCACTGACGATTAGTTCGCATACAAAACTGGGTCAATGGTGGCAGTGGTTTGAAAAAGACAAACAGATGTATGAAACCCAGAAATCGGTGATGACCGAAAAATTACTGGTTTCGGTAGCGCGTGTGCTGCCTGATATCCATGCTGCAATCCAATTATTAATGCCTGGCACACCGATCACCTTTAAACGTTACATTGGACGAAAATATGGCTGGGTAGGTGGATTTCCACAAACCAGTTTATTTAAAACGTTTCACCCAAAACTTGGTAAAAACCTATGGCTGGTGGGAGATTCCATCTTTCCTGGGCAATCAACTGCGGCGGTAGCCCTAGGGGGTATGCGGGTAGCCAGAGAAATACTGGCAAGTTTGAGCTAGCTTATCATTCTTGAATTCGAGGAGACTTTTTTTGAGAATTCGTTTACTCCTTGGCGCATTTTCTTTATTTTCACCAGACTTTTCTTTTCGTCGAACAAATCATTAGATTATCCAAAAAATATGAACTTTTATGAAGGATTAGTGCTTTTTGTCAAATAGTAAGATGACTTATGGTCTGTTACAATTATCACAATGACCAGTTTTCCTGCCATCCAGAGAGGGTTGGTGGTCTGAAGGGTGAAAATTCTAAGGAGACTGTGATGAAACCAATTCGTGTCCTTCAGTGGGGTTTGGGAGCAATGGGTAGTGGTATGGCTCGATTAATGCTTGAAAAAGCAGGTCTAAAAATCGTAGCTGCTGTAGATGGTCGACCAGATTTTGTTGGCAAAGATTTAGGAGATGTTCTCAATGTTGGTAAAAAGCTGGGGGTTCTGGTTACCAACAATCCGGATGATGTGCTGATTCAGGACGATGTAGATATTGTTATCCTGGCGACAACTTCCTGGACGAAGGAGCAACTACCGGATTTGAGAAAAATTATTCGGGCTGGTATAAACTGTATTTCAATTGCCGAAGAAATGTCAGATCCTGACGCGCAAAATCCTGATGTAGGAAAAGAAATCGATGTGTTAGCAAAAGAACATGGTATTTCAGTACTGGGAACGGGCGTAAATCCTGGCTATGTTCTGGATTTACTGGTGGTTACGCTCACTGGTGGTAACCATTACGTTGAAAGAATTGAAGCATCCCGGGTAAATGATCTCAGCCCGTACGGACCGACTGTCATGAAGACTCAAGGGGTAGGAACCACACCAGAAGAGTTCAGATCCGGTGTAGCTGATGGGTCTATCGTGGGGCATGTCGGTTTTCCGGAATCGATCCACATGATTAGTGAAGCTTTAGGTTTGGGAGTCGATCGAATTGAGGAAAGCCGTGAACCAATTATCAGCAAAGTACAGCGGGAAACGCCTCATGTAAGGGTTGCGCCGGGCATGGTAGCTGGTTGTGCTCATATTGGCATTGGGTATCGCGGAGATACGGAAGTAATAAAACTCATTCACCCGCAACAGATCCACCCACATTTGGAAGATCAGGATACTGGCGATTACATTAATATTTATGGAAAGCCTGAAATCCATATGGCAATCAAACCGGAAATTGCTGGGGGTGTAGCTACAATGGGGATTGCAGTCAATATGATTCCACATGTGGTGGCAGCGACACCTGGTTTAAAAAGAATGATTGATTTACCGGTTCCAGCCGCATTGATGGGTGAAAGCGCTTATAGCCGCCGTATTTAGAGAGTAAATGAAAAAAAGGATTGAGATCGTTATTGCACAGGAAGAAAATGACCATCATTGAACCTGTGCTTTCTGATATCGATCAGATTCAAAAGGAAAAATAATGGATAAAATAAAAAAAGGCACCTGGGTTGAGATTGAACAAGTCGTATTAACACCGGAACAACGAGCGCCTTCCTTACCCGAGGATACTCGTAAAGTTCCGTATGTACTGCATGTGTCAGGTTTTTTATTGGAGGACGCATTGCCGGGCCAGGAAGCTCGAATTAAGACCGTAATTGGTCGGGAACTGCAAGGAAGAATCCTGATTGTTAATCCAGGTTATTCTCATAGTTTTGGAGATACAGTTCCAGAGTTATTAACAATCGGTCTGGAAGGGGGAGAATGATGACGAAAGATATGTCCTATCAGGCAGTCATGGCGAGAAAGAATGAGATTATGAAAGAATCTTTGGGGATCGATTTCAACGATTATATCCACAGCCCCATCTCCTTTGATTTTGAACGCATGATGCAAGAGACCGGGTACACCATTGAAACCATCGCCAAGATTCAGACAGAAACCAAAGTGGGTAATACACCTCTTTATGAACTGCGCAGGCTAACGGATGAAGTTCGCAAATTTTCGGAACCTGGAAAAGGCGCCATGATTATGGTGAAGGATGAAGCAGCCAATGCTTCGGGAAGTTTTAAAGCTCGGCGGGCTTCCATCAGTGCTTATGAAGCCTCAAAAAGAGGATATTCAGGCATGATTGCTGCCTCCAGTGGCAATTATGGAGCTGCGGTTGCCTCTCAAGCAGCCCAGCGTGGTTTAAAGTGTATCATCCTGCAGGAGGTGTTTGACAGCCGCGGTGTGGGTCAACCGGAAATCATTGAGAAGGGCCGCGCTTGCGAGGCATATGGTGCAGAGACACTCAAATTAAGTGTGGGGCCGGAACTCTTTTATATGCTCTTAAGAACCCTGGAAGAAACCGGATTTTTTAACGCCAGCCTCTATACACCATTTGGAATTCGCGGTGTTGAGACATTGGGTTGGGAATTGGCCAATCAGGTGCAGGAAAGATATCAGAAAGCGCCGGATGCTGTCGTCATCACTCAAGCAGGTGGTGGTAATCTGACCGGAACTGCCCGTGGTTTGCTGGCAGCAGGTTGTGATCAAACCCGGATCGTGGCCTGTTCAGTTGACCTGGGTGGCTTGCATATGGCATCTGATATTGATTTTAATAAAAAGTCATTTACCACCGGTCACACAGGTTTTGGGGTCCCTTTTGCCACCTGGCCGGACAGGGTGGACGTGCCCCGCAATGCTGCCCGCAGCCTGCGCTACATGGACGAGTATCAACTGGTCACCCAGGGCGAGGTTTTTTATGTGACAGAACTGCTGACCAAATTAGAGGGTTTGGAACGCGGACCAGCTGGCAATATCAGTCTGACAGCAGCAGTCACATTAGCTCGCCAAATGGATCGTGATCAAATAGTTGTTGTTCAGGAAACTGAATACACAGGTGCCGGGAAACATCATAACAGCCAGCTCGCTTTTGCGCGCAATAATGGCATTGATGTGCGCCGCGGAGATCCAAAAGAGAATATTCCAGGAAAGACAATCGTTATTCCAGAGCATTTGGAGCAGGTGTGGGGAAAAGTGCAGGATATGGATAAACTACGAACATCCTACCTGAAAAATGCCATCAACCACTACCAGGTGTCCGACTGGGATGACAATGATTATAAATTCCTGGCGGAAGACATAAAGAAAGATGTGGATTGGGTCAAAAATCAGGTAGCCCGATTGTAGAAATTATCCAAAATTATCAAGGATTCTTTTATGGAGGAAAGATGACAGAAGATCGGATTGCCCGCTTTGAAAAAAGACAGGCAGAGCTTAAACAAATGAGTGATGCAGAATTAAAAGAACGATTCTGGTTATTGTGCGATCAACTCGTGGAACCAATTGTTGAAATGTCAAAAACACATACGTCTCCCTCAATTGAACGTTCAGTTTTGTTGCGCATGGGGATAGACAGTATTTCCGCTCATGGAGTGGTTGACCGAATATACGAGGCTGGTTTACTAGGAAAAGGTGCAGGCCATGTCGTTTTGAAGCTCTCGCAAAAATCTGGAAAGAGTGTGAGGGAAGCAGCTGCAGCCATTCTTGAAAACAAAGAAGTTCTGCAAGGTGTATTCGACCAGCGAAAGGGGGATAAATAATGAAACACATGAACTCGCTTGACCCCAAGAAAAAACTTGATATTGAAATGATTCTGGAAGGTTTGGAAAATTATCATCCCACCCGCAAAGGCTGGACCTGGCGGACAGTGCCTCCTGAAGGTGTGGATATGGGCCCTTTTCATTACTATGATATGTCTGAACCGTTAGTCAATAGTATCGGTTTGCCAGCATCAAAATATTTTGATGCTATAGATCCACAACCCAGTTGCGTGGTGACAACAGAAATTGCCTCTGGCCGCTTTGAGGATGATCTGCGCCGCATGCGGATGGCAGCCTGGCATGGAGCTGATCATATCATGGTCATCCGCACCACAGGTCAGAGTCATATTGATGGATTGCTGGAAGGAACGCCTGAAGGGATTGGTGGTGTGCCGATCACCCGCAAGCAAATTCGTGCCAGCCGTAAAGCTTGCGACCTGATTGAAGAAGAAGTTGGCCGACCGATTAATTTCCATAGTTATGTGTCTGGTGTGGCAGGCCCGGAGGTGGCGGTATTGTTTGCCGAAGAGGGCATTAATGGTGCTCATCAGGATCCACAATATAACGTTTTATATCGCAATGTCAATATGTATCGATCGTTTGTTGATGCTGCCGAAGCGAAGCGTTTGATGAATGACGCGGAGATCTTCCAGATTGATGGGGCACACAATGCGAACGCAACTGCAAAAGCTGGCTGGTTGGTAATGCCTGAGTTGATGGTGCAGCACGGGATTAATTGTGCTTATTCTGTTGCAGTTGGTATGAAAAAAGATTTGATTGGCTTATCTACCGTACCACCCAATTCACCACCAGCTCCGAAATTATGGTTTGACCTGCCTTATGCAGTAGCGCTGAGAGACTTTTTCTCTGACTTCAAAATGAGAGCACAGCAAAATACTCGTTATATCGAAGCTGATATTGAGGAAGCGATCAGAACTCATACCATTGATACGCTCATATCGATGTTGACCAGTGCTGATATTCAAAGCACCATTACCCCGGATGAAGGCAGAAACGTTCCCTGGCATTACAATAATATTCGTGGGGTCCAAACCGTAAAACAAACCTGGGCAGCCTTGGATGGAATCAAACAATTGGTTACGCTCAACCATCAGGGCCCATTAGGGGAGATGGTTAGAGATATTAAAGAAAGATCAGTTGCCTTTCTCGAAGAAGTCATTGAAACAGGCGGTTATTTTGCTGCTGTGGAAAAAGGATTCTTTGTCGATTCAGCAAAATACCCTGAAAGAAATGGGGATGGAATAGCCCGGGATGGGGCTGGCGGTGTTGCTGCAGACTCGATTGTGGAACGGGACTCTGATTATTATGCACCTGTTTGCAGCCATTTCGGTGAGAATCATTTCCCGGCAGGTGTTCAGAATGCCTGTGATCCAATCGATGGTTGCACCCTGTGTAAGCCAGAGAAAATTGTCTACATTGATGAATTAGACCCTGAAGACAACTGTGATAAACGCTTGCAAGAAACATATCCTTATCGAAAAGGAAACCTTATCCGACCAGAGGCAGAATGGGCTGGTGATGGAATGATTTTGACCCAATTCTTCGTTCCATTACCCGAAGAGATGGCGGGGGTTTATGGCGTGGAAATGGCAAAAAAATTGGGATTGGTTGACCCCCAGGTTATTAATATTATGACCATGCATCCTGCTGAAGGCTGTTTTGTGGAGGTCAAAGGAAAAGTCGGGTTTGATATTGATGTAACTACGTTGAAAGTCCCCGAAAAGGAAGTGATCCTGCCAGAAGATGAATTGCGGGAAGCAGTTAAGAAAATTGGTTTACGGGTGGTCGCCGGCACCGTTGGAGAAGACGAACATAGCGTCGGTTTGCGTGAGATTTTGGATATAAAACATGGTGGTATCGAAAAATATGGGGTTAAGTATCACTATCTTGGCACATCGGTTCCGCTTTCGAAACTGGTGGATGCAGCGATTGAAACAGGGGCGCAAGCGATCCTGATTTCCACCATTATCAGTCATAATGATATCCATCGCATGCAGATGAAAAAATTGGTAGAAATCTGCAAAGAAAAAGGAATTCGGTATAAGCTCATCCTGATTGCGGGGGGCACACAGGTAAATCGTGAGATGGCAAAAGAGACAGGATTGGATGCCACTTTTGGTCGGGGTACCAAAGGTATCCAGGTTGTGAATGCAATGGTCAAATCCTTGAAAATGAGAGGTCAGATCTGAAAACAGGTGAATTCGTGGCAGAGAACTTGTCAATCTTAACCATTGAAGTTGGATCAACGATCACAAAAGTAAATGGTTTCGGAAAACTTGAAGATGGTAGTTTTGAACATCTCGGACAAGGATTTGCTGCCACCAGTATTTCGCAAGGAGATGTGGGGCTGGGTGTCGATCTGGCGCTGGAGGAATTAAAAACACACTATCCAGGCAGGATCGATCACCCAGAAACATTTGTCAACAGTTCTGCTGCTGGCGGCTTGCGAATGACAGTACACGGATTGACTTATTCCATGACCGCCAGAGCAGCCAGGGAAGCGGCATTAGGCGCTGGCGGGATTGTAAAAATGGTGACCGCTGGTGAACTGGATGAGTTTGAATTAAAAGAAATTCAGGAGATAAATCCCAATATTATTCTGTTGGCGGGGGGTGTTGATTATGGTGAAAAGGAAGTTGTCCTGAAAAACGCAGAAAAAATTGCGACATCAGGTATGAAGGTTCCCGTGATTTACGCTGGTAATGCCGCCATTCGCAAACAAATTCAGAGTATTTTTGAGCAGGCTGGTGTTGAAACCATGCAGGTTTCTAATGTCTTTCCGGAAGTTGATGTGCTCAATATTGAACCAGTGAGGAATGTCATTCACAATTTGTTTAATAGACACATTATTCACGCTCCAGGAATGACAAGATTTGCCGAGTTAACCCATTGGGGGATTTTGCCAACACCAGGTGCGGTACTTAAAGCAGCAGAATTATTTGCTGAAGAGATGGGTGATTGCCTGATATTCGATGTGGGAGGGGCTACTACCGATGTTCACAGTGTGACCCACGGCAGCCTGGAATGGACTTCCAGATTGATTGAACCTGAACCGTATGCAAAAAGAACGGTTGAAGGGGATCTGGGTGTATTTGTGAATGCACATAATATTATCGAGATGGAAAACGATCCACTATGGAATGAACATATTTCTGATCTCGCACCTATTCCAACCTCTGAAAAACAGAAAGAACTGACCCGGTGGTTGTGCGCACGTGCGGTTGATACTGCTGTGCGACGACATGCCGGGGTCATTGTTGATTTATACACACCTTCCGGGAAAAAGCAGATTGTCAAAGGAAAAGACCTGACAGCAGTCAAATGGGTGATCGGCACAGGGGGTGCGCTTACGCTGGTGGAGGGCGGTGAAGAAATTCTTAAAGGCATCTGTACAGGAGCGGGAAAATATCTATTACCTTCCTCTGAAGCCCGTGTTCTCCTGGATGAAGATTACCGATTTTCCGCCCTGGGAACATTGGCACAAGTTTACCCGGAGGAAGTGAAACTCACTTTTCGAAAATGGGTGAATTTGAAGATAAATAAAAATAAAACAAGAGGTAATCACGTTGATTGATCGTCCATCAATCAGGAGATTTGCATGTATATCCGCACGCCAAGATTAGAAATATTTCCCAAAAAAATACGAGAGAATGCCAAAACAATCGTTGATAGAATTCATGCATCCGGTGCAACTGTGGCCTGTATCACGAAAGTTACCTGTGCGAACCCAGCAGTGCTCAGGTCTTTAGAGGCGGGTGGGGCTGACATGATCGCGGATTCCAGGATTCTTAATCTTCAATCTTTGGTGGGAACAGGCACGAATCTCCCGCTCATGATGTTGCGTATCCCTGCTCCCACTCGCGTAGTGGATGTTGTGCGTTGTGCCGATTATTCATTAAATTCATCAGCTTTTACTGTTAAGAAATTATCAGAAGCTGCTCAGATCTTTAATTTAAACCATAAAGTAATTGTCATGGTTGATATTGGGGATTTAAGGGAAGGTGTCTGGCCGGACCGGGTGAATACGGTTGTGAAAAGTATGGCGAGTCTCCCCAATCTAGAAGTGGTAGGGTTGGGTTGCAACTTGGCTTGTTATGGTGGGGTGATCCCAAATCAGAAAAACATGCAAATGTTGGTGGATATTCGCGATGAATGCCGCAGAGTGACGGGTCTTGAACTTCCAGTTCTCTCAGGTGCCAATAGTGCTGCCCTACCGGTGTTATTTAACGGCGATATGCCCAAAGAAATCAACCATTATCGCATTGGTGAAACGATACTTCTCGGTCGAAACGTGATTGATCGCAGTCCCTGGCCTGGCATGCATCAGGATACTTTTCGGGTGGTGGCAGAGGTGGTTGAAATCGAACCGAAGCCATCCATACCGATTGGCGACCGTGGTCAGGATGCTTTTGGGGGATACGTTGATTTTGTGGACCGTGGCACCCGGCGACGGGCAATTTGCAACATTGGCCGCCAGGATGTGGTTGTGGATGGTATTATTCCCGAAGATCCAGGCATTATCGTTCTGGGTGGCAGCAGTGACCATTTGATCCTGGATGTTGAAGAAGCTCAAGAAAAAATTTCATTGGGCAGCGAAATAGGATTTTTACCGGGTTACGGGGCTTTACTGGCTGCTGCAACCTCCCCCTATGTTCAAAATGTCGTCATTCAAGATTAATTAAATTTTTCCAAAAATGATATACTGACCATTATCAAGCGTTAAATGGCTGATAAAGAAGGTAAAAATGTTATATCAAACCATAGCACGCATACATCTTGAGAATATCCGCTTTAATATTGAAGGAATCCGAAAAGCAGTAGGGCCAGATCGAAAAATATTAATTGCAGTCAAAGCCAATGGCTATGGTCACGGAGCTGTGGCAGTTTCACGCATGGCTGAGAAAATTGGCGTGGATTGGCTGGGTGTGGCCACCGTATCGGAGGGAATTCAGTTGCGCGGTGCAGGCATTTCATTGCCTATTCTGAAATTCAGCCCTGCTTTCCCTGAAGAAATGGAAGCGGCGATAACCAACCGGCTGACGTTGACAGTATGTGAAAAACAAAATATAGTCGCTTTAGAACAGACATGCTCAGGGTTGGGGATGAAGGTGGATGTACATTTAAAAGTTGATACTGGCATGGGACGCATTGGCGTAGCGGTTGGTGAAGCAGGATCTCTGGCAGAATTTATCGAACGGGATTGCCCCCATCTAAAGCTGGATGGCATTTACACACATTTACCGGTCAGTGATGATGGTGATCCCACTTATACTGAAAATCAAATTCAGCGATTCATTGAAATTGTTGAACAGGTCAACCATCGCATTCGAAGAAAATTGAATCTGGCTCATTGCTCTAATTCAGGGGGTGTGTTGGGCCATCCCACTGCCTGGATGGATATGGTCAGACCGGGCATTATGATATATGGATTTTATCCCGGAGAGGATACCCCGCAAACTATTCCACTCAAACCCGGTTTGAGCTTTATTACACGGGTATCCTTCCTGAAAAAAGTTGCAGCCGGCACTAGCATTGGGTATGGCCGCACCTGGACATCCTGCGAAGATACATGGATAGCAACCATCCCGGTTGGATATGCGGATGGATTTAACCGATTATTTTCAAATATGGGCCGAGTGCTGATTAACGGGAAGTCCTATCCGATTGTAGGTCGTGTTTGTATGGACCAGAGCATGGTTAATCTGGGACCAGTCACTGATGTTCAGGTTGGTGATGAAGTTGTATTGATTGGCAAAAGTGGGGATGAGGAAATAAGCTGTTACGAATGGGCAAAAAAACTAAATACAATCACCTATGAAGTTACCTGTCAGATTAATGCCCGGGTGGAACGAGTATACGAACCACCAAAAATATAATAAACTCAATATAGTCTAAAACCATTTGTTGGATCAATAAAAGCCTTCAAACCTCTACTGTTTGAAGGCTCTATGGCTATTCTTGTCTGATTTATTGAACGGAGAATTCCAGCGTTTTTTCTAAATCGCCATTCATATAAATCTCAACCTTATAAGTTCCTTCTGGCCAGAGACTATCATTCTTAAGGTCAAAAGTAAACTCATTTTTTCCATCGGTTGTTATTTCTACTTCATCAATCAAATAACCCGGTTCAACACCTTCAACATCGACAGTTGTCCAGACTGCTTTTAAAATTGTGTCATCGGGGGCGTTCGAGACTTCGACAATACAATAGAATGTCTGGTCGTTCTCGAAAACATCGGTCTGACCTGATTTAAGTTCGTTGTTTGTCATGTATGCGTCAGAAATATTTGCCGTACTGACACTGGCTTCGCAGGCCAGGGAGAAGAAAAGCAAAACAATAACTGCAATAAAAATTTGGATTCGGGTTGTTTTCATGTGCACCTCTTTTTAATAATATCAATTTTATTGTACCAAATAAGTTATGTGCGAAAAAATTCCGGATAATTGAGAACTTATATCATTAATCTGAATTAATTTGACAACATATATCCGAATTGTTACAATTTTATTCTATTGTATCTACTTTGTAAATAAATAAGGTATTTCTTAGTGATTAAAAAGAACAAGGTCAGTAGAGAAAAAAGGAGTCAAGCATGAGCAGCGTTCGAGTATTAGCTGGCACCCGTAAAGGAGCCTTTATCTTAACTTCAGATGAAAAAAGAGACCATTGGGAGATTAAAGGTCCGTTATTTGCTGGTCTTGAAATCTACCATATTAAAGGTTCTCCTTTGAATCCTCAAAGAATATATGCTTCCCAGGTCAGTGATTGGTTTGGGCAGGTCAATCATCGTTCCAGTGATGGTGGTAATACCTGGGAGACCATTGGAAATAAATTTCAGTATGCGGGAGAGGTAGGCACCCATCAGGATTTTAGTGGCGCACAAATTCCCTGGAAGTTCCGCAGAATTTGGACGTTTGAACCGTCGCCAATAGAGGAAGAGACTGTTTTTGCCGGAGCAGAGGATGCAGCCTTATTTAAATCTACTGATGGGGGGTTGACCTGGCAGGAGTTATCTGGTTTAAGAAAAATTCATCCAAATTTATGGGGTCCAGGAGCTGGTGGAATGGGATTGCATACGATTCTGATTAATCCTAAAAATCCTGATCAGATTTTTGTGGCCATCTCGGCTGCGGGTGTCTTTCGAACTGAGGATGGTGGTGTGAGTTGGACTGGCATTAATCATGGGCTTAAATCTGATTATGAATTGCCAGACCCGGTGGCTGAGGTTGGTCATTGTATTCACAGTATTGCCATGCATCCTTCCAACCCGAATGTATTGTTCATGCAGAAGCATTGGGATGTGATGCGCAGCGACAATGCCGGGGATGATTGGTATGAAGTAAGTGACAATTTGCCCAGTGATTTCGGTTACCCCATTGTCGTACATGCACACGAACCTGAAACCATCTATGTAATCCCGATAAAAAGTGATCTGGAACACTATCCTCCAGAAGGAAAACTGAGAGTTTATCGCAGCCGCTCAGGTGGGAATGGTTGGGAAGAATTGACGAAGGGATTACCCCAAAAGGATTGCTATGTAAATATTTTACGGAGTGCCATGGCGGTGGATACGCTTGATTCTTGTGGTATCTATTTTGGAACAACCGGGGGTCAATTGTTTGCGTCTTCTGATTCAGGAGATTCATGGCAAACAATTGCCTCGAATTTACCCGCAGTGCTATCTGTAGAGGTGCAAGTGCTGCCATGATTCGGGTCATTTTGCCAACATACTTGCAAAGACTTGCCAATGTGGAAAAAGAAGTTCAACTGCAGATATCGGGGAGGGTTACAATTGCTAAGCTCCTGGATGCATTAGAAGAGCAATATCCAATGTTACAAGGCACGATTCGGGATTATGATACAAAAGAACGCCGTCCTTATTTAAGGTTCTTTGCCTGTGGTCAGGATCTCTCACTTCTCTCAACCGCAGCAACCATTCCAGAAGAAGTACAAGAAGGAAAAGAAGTCTTTCGAATTGTTGGGGCAATGTCGGGTGGTTAATTAGCTGAAAGAAATTGCGCATAGATATTTATTTCCTTCCCGTTTGAGAGCAGAAGGCTGTATTCTCCTGTGTTATAATCGGGTTGAGCAATCATCAAATTATGATGGGGAGTGATTGATTGGATCTTGTATTCGATTTATGGGTATAATTTTTAATAAAAATAGGATTTAGCACTCAATCGCTGACCCACCCCGGTTGATAGAAATTCATCTCTCACTGGTTATTTTTACTCCCACTAAATCTGAACTAAAAATTGTATCAACACTCGTGTTGAATTGCTCGTGATCAAAGGAGAAAATATTGGAATTGAAAAATTCTTTAAAAACAGATCGCTTTTCAGAGATCATCATCGTATCAAATCGGGGACCGGTTACCATATCCAAAGATGAGCAGGGAGACTACGCCTTTAAGCGGGGGAGTGGAGGACTGGTGACCGCCTTAACAGGATTGGCTCATTTTACAAAATTAACCTGGGTTGCCTGTGCGTTAAGCCCTGAAGACGCAGAATGGAAACACGGACAAATTTGCCTGGAAGATAATGATTGCAACCTTGGTGTATATTTTATCAATCCTGATCCACAAGCGTATGATGGTTATTACAATCAAATATCAAACCCATTACTGTGGTTTTTGCAGCATTCCATGTGGGACATACCACGCTCCCCGATTATTGATCGGCAAACCTGGATTGCCTGGGATACTGGTTATCAGGTTGTTAATCGTCAATTTGCCAAAGAAATAGCTGAAATTGTGCGGAAAAAGAAAAAACCTGTACTGATTATGCTACAGGATTATCATCTGTATCTGACAGCACGCTACCTGAAAAAATATTTACGTGGTCAGGACGTCACTATTTCACTTTTTGTACACATTCCGTGGCCCGGGCCAGAATATTGGGGAATTTTGCCAGCGAGAATGCGAGAAGAATTGTTAGACGGTCTGGCTGCTGTAGATTTAATGGGTTTTCAGACGAGTGAAGATGGCTTGAATTTTATTCGTACCTGTGAAAATTACCTGCCAAAAGCCATCGTGCAGTATCGTAATCGCCGGGTTCGTTACCGCAGTCATGACACGATTATTCGCGATTTTCCCATTTCTATCGATGTGAATGCAATAGAAGCAATGTCCGAAACTGAGGAAGTGAATGAATATCAGAGAGAAATTTCCCGGCAGGTTGACGGCAAAAAAATGATTCTGCGTGTCGATCGGCTTGAACCCAGTAAGAATATCATCAGAGGATTTCAAGCTTATGAAAGCTTACTGGAGAATCACTCTGAATACAGGGGAAAAGTAATATTTATGGCGTACCTGATTCCATCGAGAGTAGGCGTGGAAGAATATCAAAATTATCTGGATGAAATTATGGTGACGGTAGGGAGAATTAATGCCCATTACGGCAGTAGCGACTGGGAACCCATCCGGCTTTTAGTTGGAGAGAATTATCCGAGAGCAGTTGCTGCCATGAAAATGTACGATGTATTGCTGGTTAATTCCATAGCGGATGGCATGAACCTGGTGGCAAAGGAAGGACCCATCGTCAATCAGAAAGATGGTGTATTGATCCTTTCCGAACGAGCTGGGGCACGTCAGCAATTGCATCAAGGAGCGCTGGTCATCTCGCCGGTTGATATTTTTGAGACTCAGGTAGCCATCCATAAGGCACTGAGCATGAATGTCGAAGAAAAGCAAAAAAATGTAAAAATTCTTCGAAAAATTGTTCGGGAAGAAGATATTAATTTCTGGCTAAAAGCGCAATTGGAAGTTGTTAATAGCATTACAAGGAAATCAAAGAGTAGAAAATTGGAACCATCAAAGTGATAAAAATAGACTATGCGTTTTCCCCTTATGGTATGTTAACATGAAGAAAAGCCCTTCTTTGAAGCAGTTATTGAAAAAATTCAATAAAGAAAAAGCCTTTCTCTTCCTGGATTATGATGGGACTTTGGCAAAGTTTGCGCCAAATCCGGATGTGATACTGCCTGATGCGGAATTAATTGGAATCCTCAATGAAGTTAAGCAACACAATAATATCCGGGTAGCAATCATCAGCGGAAGAAAGCTGGGACATATTCGTGCGCTGGTGCCGATTTCCGGAATCTGGCTGGCCGGCAGTTATGGCATTGAAATGGTTGACCCGCATGGTAATGAAATTCATTTATTGGAGTTTGACACCCTAAGACCAGGATTAGAAATTGTTATACCATTCTGGCATGAATTAATGAATGGCAGGAAAGGTTTTTATCTGGAGGATAAAGGTTGGTCACTTGCAATTCATGCGAATGGATCTGATCAGAGAGAGGTGGCGACCGTCCTGGAGAAAGCTGGTTTAATTGAAGTGCCACCTGGTTTCCATTTGAAGAGTACTCATAATTTTGTAGAAATATGCCCACCAACCGCCGATAAAGGGCTTGCAGTTGAATATATCCTGGAAACAGAACAATTTAAAAATGCATTACCAATTTTTCTGGGTGACGATCCTCGCGACGAGGATGCATTCAAAAAGGTTCGTTCCATGGATGGATTAGGTATCTTAATTTCTGAGAAAGAAAGACAAACACAAGCTGTTTTCTGTTTAGAAAACCCTGATGAAGTAAGAAAATGGTTACAGGAAATAGCAGAATTGTCTTAAATAAATTTTTTGTTGCAAAATCCTATTGACAAAAACAATAACCAACTCCTGAGACTGTTTCGATCATTGGTTTTTTCCCTTCAATCGGTTCTATTTTTTTTCTTAACCTATGCACCATTTGCCGCAGCATCTCTTTATTACCATTGCCTGGACCCCAGATACAATTGATCAGAATTTGGCTGGTAACGACTTGACCGGAGTAGCGCATGATGCAATGGACAAACCGACATTCCGATTCGGATAAAGCAATCGGCTCTTGATGGGGAATGGTTATCTTTTTTTGTTTTAAATCAAGATGGATAGCGCCTACCTGATAATGATCGATGTCGACCTGTTGACACGCTCGTCGCAGAACAGCATCCACCCTGGCCATCAATTGTCGTGGACTGAATGGTTTAGATATATAGTCGTCAGCGCCAATATCCAAACCATGAATAATATCATCTTCACTATCCCTGACTGTTAAAAAGATGATCGGGGTATCCCAATTTTTCCGGATGGTTTCACAGACACTGAAACCATCTGGAAAGGGGATATTGACGTCCAAAAGCATGAGATCGGGGTGTTCTTTATCCCAAAGGGTCAATGCATCTGAACCTGTGAACGCTTGAATCACCTCATAACCTTCCCGCACAAACGTGAATGCAAGAATGTCCGCTAATGTTTTGTCGTCTTCAACAATCAATGTTTTCATTTAATTTCTCTATCAGTACTTGTATATGATATTCCTACTAATTATTTTAAGAGGTGGTGTAAGTGGCAGGAGTTTGTGTAGTGTCCAAATGAGCAATTTTTTCCGGTTCGTCCAGTTTTACCTGGGATTCTTCGTCAGTCGGGTGTGAAAAAACTGGAAAGTAGCGTGATGCAATCACGAAAACAAACGCTCCGATGCTAACCATACCTATGGTGACGAAGATCTCCAACCATGTGGGTGCATATGCACCGGCCGCAAATGCAACCAGACTCACATTGAAGCGATTCAGAAGCAATCCAAATATGACCAGAAGTGCTGTAGCGAACATTTGCACGGGTTTTCTACGTACACTGGGTAAGGAGAAAAGTATACCGGGGATTATGACGTTGATAAGGATCTCAATCCAAAACAGTAATGAATACTTATCTCCAGTGAAAAGATAAACACTATTCCCACTGATGATTAGTTCTGTAAATCTGGCAATCGCGTAGATACCCAAGGCAATCGGAATAATTTTAGCAATTTTTGCCAACAATTTGGTTTCCAATTTGTGGTTCATCCCGAAAAAGCTCCAGGTCGATTCGACAATGACCATTCCTAAGCCAGCTGCGATTGCAGAGACAAAGAATAGAATTGGCATAATGCTGGAGTACCAGAGAGGATGTACCCGATGAGGCATCAACAGGAATAATGTTCCCAAGGAAGACTGATGCATGGTGGAGAGAACGATCCCGATTATTACTAATGGTACGGTGATGGAGCGGATGATTTTCAATGGCGCTTTCATATTGAAGCGTTCAAAAACAATCGGCGATAATTCTAATGCGAGTACCGTTGCATAAATCATCACACACCAACCGACTTCAAACAGGGGAGAATGGATATTCCAGTTGTATAGCATATAATAAATTCTGTGCGGAAAACCAAGATCAACAGAAATAGCAAATGCCGCCAACGCGTAACCTAAAAATCCGGTCAGGACAGTGGGGCGTAGAATGGGATAAAACTCTTTAAGATGCAAAATGTAGACAGTTCCCGCTATACAAAATGCGCCGGCTGCCAGAGCGATGCCACATAGTACATCAAAGCTAATCCAGATGCCCCACCCACGACCATCCGTTAATCCAGTCGTTGAGCCTAATCCGACAATCCAACGATACACGACCAAGAGTAAACCTAAAAACGATAGGAAGCCTAATACCAGGGTACCCATCCCTAATTGCTGAGATCCCTTACTATGACTGATTGCTGTCATTGCTAATCTCCTTCTGTGCTGCAACCTTGAGTTTTCGTCCAGTCATCCAATAAAGAAATGTCATTAAACTCGCCACTACGACAGCAACACCAGGTACTGCTTTCATCCATGGCCAGGTCAATGAAGGTAAGGAACTGCTGGTTAATACGGGTAATCCCAATTTTTCATGCTGGATTTTGGAAATAATTAAAACTGAGGTGCCGCCAACTTCGTTTTCCCCATACACTTTATCTACATACTCTGTAGGATGATTATCAATTCTTTCATGAGCTTCTGCCAATAAATCGGATCGTTTTCCAAATTTTAATGCACCAATCTTACAAGCTTCCACACAAGATGGTTGATCACCTTTCGCAATCCGGTCTGTGCACATATCGCATTTCTGGACACACGGAAACACTTCTTCCCACTCATATTTTGGCACATCGAAAGGACAGGCTGCCATACAATAGCGACAACCAATACAAATGGAATCATCATAGATCACCGGACCATCGATTGTTTTTTGCATCGCTCCTACTGGGCAGGCAGAAACACAGGCCGGATCAACGCAGTGCATGCAATTACGCTTGATAAATGAATAAATATACTGATCTTCCTCATCCTGGTACAGTTTTACAATCGTCCAGTTATCTGCATCCAGTTCAGCTTCATTGATGCCCGGTAAATCTCGTCTCCCTTTACAGGCGACTTCACACTCCCTGCAACCAATACAGGCTTTTGCATCGAACAAAATTCCATAAGCATCATCACTGGCAGTATGTGCGGGGGAGGCAATTTCTGGCATTACCAACAAACCCGCCAGACCCGTTCCAGATGATTTTAAGAATTCTCTTCTGTTCATTGTTATCATCTACCTATTCCTCCTATTCTTCAAAGAGATTATGTTTACGTTCTTTGGCCAATTGATTGATAGTGAACGTCCCTATACTACCGAATAAGATGCCAATCACGACACCGGTTACGCCTACATTCTCAACCGGGGGGCCGGCTTGTTTTACTTCTACATTTGGGTATAGGGTCATGGCTGAAATATTTGCTTCGATGGTGGGCGGCGTTTCGTTACCCACTTTGTGAATACCATGACAGTCATAACAGGTGGGTTTATTGGTCAGGGAATCCGGGTCATAATCTTCCAACAAGGTGATGGTAGTGCCATGAAAGACCATATAGGTATCCAGAACATTGGTTTCCAAATCATATTTCTGCATCATTTCTGAATCTGTGTGGCAATTAGCACAGGTGCCAACAGATGTTTTTCTGAATTTTGCTATTGATGGATCGCAAACTGCATGAACATTGTGGCAGTCAACACAATCAGGCATGTCGTTATTTTCTCCTGAAAGAAGCCCTTGTCCATGCACACTGGATTTATATTCTTCAAATGCAACTTCATGACAATCTGCACACATTTGTGCTTGCCAGCTGATCGATCCTTCTTCCTGCGGAACTGCCAGATCATCCATATGGGTTTGACTATGGGGTTGATGGCAATCTGCACAAAGAGGGGTATCTAAATCACCTTCTAGAAATAATTGGTCGTGTACACTGTCAGACACGAGAGCGAATTGTTCCGTGTGACATTTTTGACAGGTATCGTGATAACTGACCATGTATTCCCGTTTGTTTTTTGCAGTGATTTTTGTATGGGGTTCGGGGAACTTATCATAACCGACATGGCATTCAACACATTGCATATCTTTATGAACTGATTGGCGAAATACATCATAGTTTATTGACAAATCGAGGATATCCCCGCTTGGTAATGACATTTTCCAATCTGCTTGCGCATGACAGCTCAAACAATCCGCAACATCTGGGGTGGATTCCTGGGGGTTAATGGTTAAAGCGATCGCCAAAACAGTCGTTGGGGTTAATGCCAGGATGGCACCACAAATAATTGCAAGCAACATGAAGTAGAACGAATCATTAAATAATCGTTGTATTCTCATAATATCCCTTTATGAAATTATGCTTGGAACAGGAGGATGCCCCCTCTTATTGTTTGGCAGTTCCAGCAGGAGAAAAATGTTGGAGATTCGATTTTCGAATAGCTAATAAAGTAATGGAAAGTAAATATAAGCCAAGGAAGAAAACGATCCAGGCTAATGCTACATGATCCGTAATATACAGGATTACGGAGATTGCCGTTGCTGCAACAAAAGTGCAAGGGCATGATATTTTTAGCGGTTTAACGTTAATTTTTAATAAACCGATAAAAATCAGATATCCTACAACTACCAGGCCGACAACAAAATAAAACATCACACACCTCGATTCAAATCAAATTATTACTTCGATCAATGACAAGTAATTAATTTCTCTTATCTATATTCTAAGATATGGATATAACAAATCTTGTTATAGGCGTGTGACAATCGTGTGACAATGTGAAAAAGAGCACAAATTACTGATCGTAATCTTTTGATAATTTCAGCTCGTATCCTAACCCGGGAACATTTGTAATATTAACTTGATTTGGAAATTCTTTCTCTATTTTCACTCGCAAACGATGGATTAATTGTCGCACCATATCCATGTCACCCCCATTTGGTCCCCAGACATGATCAATGATAATATCCGGGGTTACAATTTGCCCGACATTGATCATGAGGCAATCCATCATCCGTAATTCTAAACCCGACAATTGTATGGATGGATAGTCACCAATTTTTAACTCATGACGATTGAGAAATAACGAAACATTTTCCCATTCCCTGACCGTAGCTGGATTTTTCTTTTTTGATCTGCGTAAAACTGCTTTAACCCTGGCCATCAATTGACGCGGACTGAAAGGTTTTGTGATGTAATCATCTGCACCTAAATGAAAACCCCCCAGAATATCTTCTTCATCGCTGCGTACTGTGAGCAGAATGATGGGAATATCAGATTGCTCGCGGATTCGCCTGCAAACTGAAAACCCATCCTCCTTTGGTAAATTGACATCTAAAATAATCAGATCCGGGTTGTCATCCTGCCAGCGACGGTAGGCGGCTTCCCCGTCCTCTGCAAGGATGACCTCAAATCCTTCGCGTTTAAAGGTGAATGCGATTACATCAGCCAATGTTCGATCATCATCAACAATCAATGCCTTCATGCTTCACCTGTGATTGGAACGGTAAACCAGAATTCTGATCCGCCACCTTTTCGATCTCTGACACCGACTTCTCCCCCATGTGCTTTGATGATTGCCTGGGATACAGATAAACCCAGTCCAGAACCTTTTTGCATTCTTCCATTCTCGTTATCGAGGACAAATCCCGAAAAGATTTTATTCCTATAGGCTTCTGGAACTCCTGACCCACGATCTCCGATACTAACCTCTATAAAATTCCCCTTTAATGTAGCAGTTAATTCGATTTCTTCATCACTCGGGCCATACTTACTGGCGTTAGAGATCATATTTAGTAATACCTGGTTTATTCTTTTCCCGTCAATCATCACCAAAGGCAAATCACCTGGATAGTTAATCAATAATCGCTGGCCATATTTCTTTAATAATGGATCCATCGTCTCGCAGGCAGCTTTTAAGACCGATACTAAATTGTTAGGATGTGGGCTGACATGAAAACGACCTGTTTCTATATTGGATCCTTCTAATAGATTTCCAATCAGATTTTCTAAATTTAATGTGCTCAGATGAATTGAGTTGAGTAGTTCCTGGGTTTCAGAAGATGTTAAATCATCAATTTCATCCATTAAGATCTCAATCGATGCAGATAACGCTGTCAGTGGTGTACGAAATTCATGGGTAATATTCCCCAAAAACGACCCCAGGAGATGACTCAACGCTTCTTCTTTATTAACATCCCGCAGAACCAAAACAGTTTGAGTGTGATTTGATTCATTTATGGAAAGTTTTGCGTGTGTGATTGATAAAATTCTATCTTCAGTATTGTGGAACAGAAATTTGGCACGCAACTTTTCGCCTTGCGGAGGTAACATGTCCATAAATGAACTGGATTGATCCGATGCTACAAGAACTGAGTTGATTGATTGCCCGAGGACGTCTTCCTGTTTGCATTCGGTTATGCGCTCAGCACCCGGACTGAAATAGTCAATGCAATCTTTATCCAGGATAATAATGCCTTCGACAATCGATTCAAGCAGCAAATCACTCCACAGTTTTTCTTTTTGCAGAGAAGAAAGTGCACTTTCAATTCTGACCCGCGAGTTCTCCAGTACCTGAGAAAGCTCAATCACTTCCTGAAGTCTGGTTTTAATATTTATTGGTTCCGAGAGGTCTAAATGTTCGTATTGATTTGTGGCTTGCACCAACTGGGAAATTGGTCGTTGAATGATTTGAGCAAGAAATGCTCCAAATATGATGGAAATAAATACCACCAAAAGAATCACGAAGGATAAAATTAATTCCTGCTGGCGCTGGTCTTGTTGGATACTGGTTATATCAAGAGCGACTTCTACCTCAAGACCATTATTATTGAGGGGAAAATAGGAAATGTAATAAACATGACCGCCCATCATATACGATTTCTGGAACTCGACATCCGAAAATGTGGAAGGCAGCGCACGTAAATTGGTTTTCTCGGATAGCTTACTCCCAAAACTGTTAACGAGTACTTCTCCTTTATAGATTATGGAATGATAAAGATCACAGGTGGTACACATCTCCATTAATAATTGATCATTCAGTTGTATTCCCAGAATGATGGTAGGTGATTCGGGATTTCCTTCGAGAATGTTTCTACCGCGCAGTAACCACACCTGCCTTTGATTGTTATTTAATGATGTTGTGTAAACCGGATTTGTTTCAAGATTGCAATTATTAATCGGAAGGGTGTTGCCTGAAAATGAAATCATCTGCCCAAGATGGTCGCAGACGATCATTGTATCAATTTTTGGCATTCCTTTATGAATTTCAGTTAAATGGTTATGAAGTAGGATTGGGTCATCAAGTTCATCCTCACTATCAAAGGCCAGATGGGAGGATGTCAATACCACCAGGTCAGCAAGTTTATTTTCTTGTGCCTGATAAAACGAGCTGACCATGGATAAACTTTGTTGTCTTTTTGCATTCTCCAGATATCGATAATTTATCCATAAGGCGGTTAGCCCAACTATCGTAACACTCAGAATCGTAAGCAGAGCAATACTCGCCATGATTTGAGTGCGAAGCGAATACGTTTTTAACCTTGCCTGCTTACTGCGATTAAATAACACAAAAACACCTGCCTGAGTTTCTGGAATTCACCATTGATCAGATGAATTTATTTATTTTACATGATAATTCCTATTCAAAATGGATTATTCAGGCTTTTTAATAAAAGAAAAGGATTCGCTCGTGAAAAAGTAAATCTTTTCCTTATTGATAGAAAATCCGAAATTTCCTTTCTGTGGTAGAATAAAATGTTTCAGTTGATTAATTTGATTTCAACGGGCCAGGGTAATCCCTGGTTTTATTTTGTAAAAGACCGCTCTTGATATTTTTAATGGTGTAACCGGATACCGGAGCTATAGAGCGGACGCAAATTTAATTTTTTGCGTAAATCGCGACGCCATTAAAGGAATATATTGTGAGTTTTAAAAATTTTTCATTTCGCCCGCAGATTAATGCCGGGATATCATCGGCTGGATATAATACGCCTACCCCCATCCAGTCCCAAACCATACCAGCGATTTTAAGCGGTAAGGACGTTTTCGGCCTGGCACAGACCGGTACCGGAAAGACTGCTGCATTTGTTTTGCCAATTCTGGATCAATTAATGAAGGGACCGCGAGGAGTAGTCCGTGCGTTAATCCTCTCACCGACCCGCGAGCTGGCTGAACAAACCCACCAGGCCATTAAGCAATTAGGCAAGCAAACCGGGTTACGCAGCATAACGATTTATGGAGGCGTAAGTGCTTCAAATCAGATCAGAGCATTGCGTTCTGGTGTGGAGATCATTGTGGCATGCCCCGGCAGACTATTGGATCTCAAACAACAACGGGCTATCGATATGAATCATATTGAATTTCTGGTCCTGGATGAAGCCGATCAGATGTTCGACATGGGCTTTTTACCTTCCATTCGACGCATCATTTCCTACATACCAGCAGATCGACAGACTTTATTGTTCTCAGCAACCATGCCAGCCGAAATTCGAAAATTGGCTACCGAGATGTTACATGATCCTGTGACTTTTGAAATCAGTATCACAAAACCGATTGATACCATCAGCCACACTATTTATTCAGTCGATCAATCACAGAAACTTGACATGTTGCTGCATCTATTAAAGGGTAGTGATAATAAAAAGGTATTGGTTTTTACGCGCACAAAACACCGTGCCAAAAAACTTTCCATCCAATTATCTCAAGCGGGGCATAGATCCACTTCTTTGCAAGGCAATCTTTCTCAGTCCAAACGAGATGCTGCCATGAATGATTTCCGAAAAGGACATGTTAAAGTCCTGGTTGCAACTGATATTGCCGCTCGTGGAATTGATGTCTCCCAGGTTTCACATGTCATTAATTTTGATATTCCTGATACTGTGGATGCCTACACCCACCGTACCGGTCGGACTGGCCGGATGGAACATCTGGGAAGTGCCCTGACATTGGTAACACGAGATGATTTTCAGATGGTACGATCAATTGAACGCGTCCTGGGAGAGCGGCTTGAACATGGCGATACCAGTTCATTCAATCTATCCCGGAATTCGGAAGGTCAGAAAACATTCAACAGGGAAGATCGACCTGTCGTCGCCCGCAAAAAACAACATCGCCACAATGCTTATGCGAATGGCTAATCATTAGAATTTAATTGAAAAGGTCAGGGTATTTCTTTTTACCTTGACCTTTTTTGTAAAAAATCAATAAAACGTTCAGGTATCCTTTTTAGTGAGCGGATGTTTGCAAAAAACAGACCCCTGATTTTCTTAAATAATACCCTTTGGGTTATTTGAAAAAAATCATACCGAAGTATAAGTAAAGGATGCGTAACCACCGGGGATGGCTAGTCCCTGATCATTATATAGCTGGAAGACAAAGGTATGGTCACCATACCACTCTGAACCAAACGCCCATAAGTCAAATTCAACTTTTTCGCCAGGGGGTACGGATTTGTCGATACTCACTTCCAATTGCACAGTAACCTCACCTGAATTGCTGACCAATTTCACATTAGTCCCAGCTTGCCAGGCGACAGTACCTGTGTTCTGAAACCCGAGTGCGATCCCAAACCTTTCATTCCCTACATATTCACGCTTGTTTTCAGGATATGAAGTTACGTACAGGAGTTTGGCCGAATATGCCGGTCGTGGGGTGGCGGTTTCAGTTGGTTGGATCGTTTTTGTAGGGGATTCTGTTGTCGGGATTGCGCTGGGGGTTGCGGGTACCTGGGTTTCGGTGGGAAAAAGCGTGTTGGTAGGAATTAGAAAAGCATCCTGGGTGTGCTGGGCGTTGATTGTTTTTACAACTGCATCCACGATCACAGCTTGATCCTGTGTGGGGGCGGGGATTGGGGTGGGTCCTGTACAACTTGCCAGAAAACTGAACAATAATACGACCAGGATAACGGATTTCCTTTGAATCGAGAAATAAGATTTCATTTTGCTCACCATCCTGAAATTTTGTGAAATCGAATGATACCATATTTCCAGAAACAAGATGGTAAGGCAATGATGATCGATTATGTCAGAAATTATTGCGATTATTGACCGTATCCGTATCCAAAGATGTATTTTTCCATGCTTTGGATCTGGAGATCTTTATCCTCGAACGAACTTTTGACAACATCTCCAATGCTGATCAAACCAACCAATTTTTCATCCTGAATGACGGGCAAATGCCGGATGCGCGTGCCGGACATGACAGCCATACATTCATCGATCGATTCGTCTGGTGAAATCACAAAAACATCTTTGGTCATTACTTCACTGACTGGAACATCTAAACTCAAATTCCTGGATTTTGAAACCTTACGCACAAAATCGCGTTCAGAAAAGATACCCGCAATCTTTCCTTTTTCCATGACCAGGACTGCGCCAATTCCCTTTTGAGTCATTAGATCCAAAACATCGATGATCGGTGTATCTTTATTGACCGAATAGACATCATTTCCTTTGACTTGAAGTATTGATGAAACGAAATTCATTTTTTCCTCCGTTGTTTGGTAGGTGTGATGAAATCCAGAATTGGATTGGATGATGAAAAGGGATCGCTTATTGACTTGATGAAACGGTTAGGATGCTTGAGGCTCAATCCCTGTTCTCATACGACGAAATCATTAAAGGTACGGAAAATATCCAAAATACCGATAAGAGGGTCTTTTCACAGATAAGATTGAATTTAAAATTTTTCGGGCGTTTTACAGAGAGGGTGTGAGGAAGAAGAGACTGGAATAGTTTTTTTATTGTTGATTAGTTGTGTAGATAGTTTTTATTTTAGAATATTTGATAGCGAAAAGCAACTTAAAAGTAGAATTATTGAAGTTATTTCATTTCTCTATTGGAAAAATTCATTCTACTTTTTTGATTATGATTCTACAGCAATAAATCCTATAATTAATGGCAGCTTCAGACAGATGAGGGTACAGGCATGGATGGAATGATTGGTAGATCTTTGGGAAAGTATCAAATTGTTGAGCCACTGGGTGAGGGTGGCATGGCGACTGTTTACAAAGCATTCGATCCGGCGCTGGAACGGTATGTTGCCATCAAAATTATTCGGGCTGTTAACCAAATCGACTCAGATTTTTTGATCCGCTTTCAAAGAGAAGCGCGAGCATTGGCAAAGCTTGATCACCCTTATATTTTGAAAGTTTTGGATTATGGGGAAGAGAATGGTCTTCCTTATCTGGTAATGCCGTTTGTCTCACATGGTACCCTAAAACAATATACCCGTACCCGTTTGCCTTATGAAAAAGCGATAGAAATAATCATACCTATCGCAGAAGCACTCAGCTACGCTCATAAACGAAAAATAATTCATCGGGATATAAAGCCTGCAAATATTCTCTTTGGCGAATCCGGGGAACCGATCCTTTCTGATTTTGGCATTGCGAAGATGCTCGATGCCGGTGAACAAACGCAACTGACAGGAACCGGCTTGGGGATTGGTACACCAGCGTACATGGCACCGGAACAATGGAATGGGGCAGCAGATGAACGTACCGATATATATGCTTTAGGTATTGTGCTGTATGAATTAATAACCGGCCGGTGCCCCTTCCAGGCGGATACACCAGCCGCTATCCTGATAAAGCAGGTCCAGGATCCATTGCCGAGACCCATAACATTTACACCAGATTTGCCAGAGAGCGTAGAAGCATTGTTGTTCAAAGCCTTGGCAAAAGACCCAACTTACCGTTACCAATCCATGCAGGATTTTATTCAGGGGATGAATGCAGTCTTGCAAGGAAAAACGATCAATTATGACCTCCCAACCCAAATTCACATTGATCCAAATGCCACACAATTGGCTGGCAAACCAACCGTTATCAGCCAGTCGATAAAATCGACAAAGGCAACACCATTGGTCAAACGAAAATGGTTGCCTTGGGCAATTGGTGGAGGGGCATTATTGGTAGTGATTTGTTTGATAGTGGTTGCGGTCATTGGATTATCCAATAGTAATCTTTTTAATCGCAGTGAACCGACAACTGTTGTAAAGGAAAGCACACAATTACCAATCAATAAAGCGACTACTATGGAGACCCAAGAAATAACAACGAACCAGTCTGATAACCCGCAAGCACAATTTCTTAATACAGAAGGAATCAAAGAAACAAGTACGCCTCAATCAGTCGAAGTGATTGCTGGATTGCCTGAAGATGTGCCTGTTTATACTCCTAATAATGGAGATATCTCCAAAACAACTGCTGAAAATACTCTGATGATTTCTTACTCCACGAACGCCGCAGGAGATATCGTTGATACCTTTTTTAATGATGAACTGAACAAGTTGGGTTGGAAATTAATAAGCACTTCTGAAATCGCCGGACAAAACATGCTCATGTATGTGTATGAGAAAGATATAAGGAATGTGGTGGTTTATATCGGAACGAGTCAAATGGATAAAACATTTATTCAGATTATTCTTGGAAGTGAAGGTGGGTGAAAATTGTTATCAAAAAAAGATTTGATTCAAATTGGATAAACAATTTCAAACGTTATTACAACCAGTCCAAGTGAAATCAAATTATTCGAATTTTATAAGTTCTTAATTCTCTTTTAAATTAATTTTGGTGTGAAGCACAAATATTAATTGGATATAATATTAATCATTAGTGAAATCATACCAACCAATAAGCAGGTGGGATGCACCAACAATCACAGCAATTTTCAAAAGATAAAATATTAAGTAAAAAAAGATGGCATAAAGTCAAACCGATATTCAGAAGCCTGATCATTCCAATCCTGGCGGTTATGATTGCTTATTTTGCCCAATATGTCCTTACTGGTAATAATGGAACCCAATGGATGTGGATCCCTTCTCTTTCATCGAACCAAAGGTTGTTAGTGAGTTTAGGGCTCTATCTTCTGGCGATTATTCTCTGGATCTATTTTCCACCTAAGATTAAACCAAAAGTGGAAGAATACAAGCAGGAGATAAAAATAATACCTGCGAATCCTCCGCATCGAAAGCTTCCTTTATATTTGTTAATTCTCAGTGGAGTGATTTACTTACTGAACAATCTTTTTTTTGCTTTATATGGAGAGAATACAATCATTCGAATTCTTTGGTTTCTCTCACTGGTTATATTTTTATTCTCACTATCATCCTGGTCTGACCAATCTCCTAAGCAAATCACAGATGATGGTAAATCTCCTCCATTTCACCTGGAAAATTGGCTCATTTTGGGTTTAATTTTAGCATTTTCTTTTTGGTTGAGAAGTTACCAATTGGCAATTATTCCTGATGATTTTCATGGCGATATGGCTTCTCATGGGATCCAGGCCAGAGATTTATTATTAGGTGCAGAACAAAATATTTTCAAGTTTGGTTGGGCAAATATTCCCATGTTTGGGTTCCTGCCCGCATTTTTTTCTATGTCGATTTTTGGAAATAACCTTTATGGCTTACAAATGACCTCCGTAATGGGTGGGACGATTAGCATTTTGGCAGTTTATTTGTTGGTTTGGCGGTTATTTGATAATCATCGTCTGGCAACCATCACGAGCGTCCTGGTTTCGATCAACATCCCGCATTTACATTTTTCCCGAATAGCAGAGTATATTGATCCCTGGCCACTTGGATTTCTGGCTTTGTTTTTTTTAATTGATGGTATCCGCAGCAAAGGTTGGTTATCCTTCGGTTTATCTGGCGTACTTATCGGTTTTAGCTCACTGATGTATTATTCGGGCAGGGTAATTCCGATTATTATTACTTTCTTTTTTTTATATTTTTTATTCGACAAAAAATCCTGGATTTACAAAAGGCCATATTCAATCCTTATCTTAATAATGGGGATCGTGCTGGCTTGTGGACCAGCTATCATAAATATATTTCTAAATTTAGAACCATTTTTATCAAGAAGTTCTCAAGTTTTCCTTTTTGATCCAGGTGTAATGCTCCATTTACTGAATAAATATGAAGTAAATTCAGAATTAAAGGTTATTCTGCGACAAACCCAGGAGACATTGCTGATGTTCAATAAGGTGGGAGACAGCAGTACTCAGTTTGGGTACCGAGGGCCAATGTTTAATTCGTTTGTGTCACCTCTTTTAATTTTAGGGGTTGGTTCCGCTTTACGACGAAAAAAGGAAATTGGTGTCGTATTAACTATAATCTGGATTGTTTTAATAATGGGTTTGGGTAGTGTATTAACAGTCGATGCCCCCGCTTGGCCAAGGTTGGTAGGTATTATTCCAGCAGGAGCATTGTTAGCAGCATTGGCAATTGAACAACTTTACAATCTGGTAAAAAATTACACGGGTCACTATGTGCAAAGAATTTTATTAATCCTATTTGTTCTTTGGATTGCAACGATTGGCTGGATTAATTGGGATCATTATTATCAATCCGTAAAAACCAATGCAAGTAGTGTTGCCTTTTTAGGCCGATATATTCAACAACTTCCGGAAGACGTTACAGTATGTGGATTTTTGGTAGATCCGCCCTTGAATGTGCGGGAAATCAATTTTCTTGGCTGGCCTCGAAAATTGGTAGATTTTTCTCCCGATGCACCAATTGAGGATTTGAGAAGTTGTGATGGACCTTCACTGGTTTGGGTCTTAAAACCTGAACATACAGATCGTTTGCAAGATCTCTATCATTATTGGCCAGAAGGAGAATTAATCACTTATGAGTCCCGATACAAAATCTTTACCTATATCTTTTATTTGACAGGTGAAACACTTCCCACACTGATGCCGCAAGATATCATGGAAAAGGATCTTGATTCATACCGATGGATGTACTCTATTGTACTGGCTGGATTGATCCTGGTAGGTTTTATTATCTGGGTTGTATTAAGAAATGAAAGAGTTCGAAGTATCTGGAACAAGTTCTTATGTTTTTATTTGAAAAGGAAAAATAATTTTTTTGTTGATCGAAAAATTCAAAAGATTATCAGGGCCTTCAAAACCAAATTATGGAAAAATACTAAAATTCAAACAGTCTGCTTAAAATTCTGCCACAAAACTTCTAAATTTATTAAGGAATTGAAAGATTTCTTTCATCCTAAACAATTTAAAAAAATGAATAAGAAAATAATTTGGGACCTGCTTACATTTTTACTTCCAATAGCTTTGGCTTACTCAGGTCAGATGATTTTGAATGCTGGAAGAGATGATTCTTTTACATTTGAAATACTAAGAGAAATACATTTCACTGAAAATCAACGTCTAATCGTAGCTGGTATTATATTCCTGGTTTCTGGAATAATATGGGTAATGAGGATTAAATCCTTCCAGTGTGACCCCAGGGGGATTTCCGAACACAAAAAACACAGTTCAAAGCCATCTGTAAAGATCAGACATAAAAATAAGAAGCTCATGAAAATGTTTTTATATGACATTCTACTTTTTATGGCTATTTCTATGATCACATACCTGATCCAGGGAGAAAATCCAATTGTTCGTTGGTTTTGGATGATTGCCTTGGTGGGCTTTCTCATTTATCTGGTGTTACAAAAAACCCAAAAAGAAAAATGGAATGTTGATCCATCTCCCGGTTTCAAAAATGCTCATAAATGGTTGTTGGGGATGTTGTTGGTGATTGCTTTTCTTCTACGAATTTACCGCTTATATGACATCCCACTAGACCTGAGTACAGATATGGCTTCCATGGGGATTAGTGCCCGGGATTATCTTCTGGGGAATGAAAGCCAGATTTTTGGAACTGGCTGGTATTATATTCCCAGACTAGCTTTTTTACCTTATGTTTTCAGTATGTGGTTAGCAGGAAATGATCTGTTTGGTCTATATTTTGGCACAGTAGTCATGGGGACACTGAGTATCCTTGCAGTTTATCTATTAATCTGGCGTTTATTTGATAATCATCGCCTGGCACTCATAACCATTATCCTGATCACGATCAACCCGGCGCATATCGAATATTCCAGAATTCCGAGTTACATAGACCCCTGGATGTTTGGATTTTTCAGTTTATTTCTTCTCATCGATGGATTGAAAAGTCGCCGAAAGACTTCATTTGCTTTTTCAGGAATTCTGGCTGCTTTTACTTTTATGGGGTACCCATCCGGACGAGCGATCATTCCCATGATGGGTCTGGTTATTTTGAGTGCTTTTCTATTTAAACGGGAATGGATCAAAGAAAATTATTTTGGTCTTATCTGGCTTACAGGCTCATTCTTGTTTGCCCTGGGACCAAACCTGATTTATATCCTGAAGGATTGGGGTACATTTATGAAACGGGCGGATGAAGTTTTTGTCTTCTCTGCCTACAATCATGTTCATGTGAGATATTCTTACGAAACAAATAGTGTTTTGGTAATCATGTGGGAACAAATAAAAAGAACACTTTTCTCATTCAATTTTTATAATGATAAAAGCCCTCAATTTTCCTATCCACACCCAATATTTAATCCGATCATAGCGCCTTTAATGGTATTGGGTTTCTTTCAAGCCTTATGGAAATGGAAACAACCCGGTTATTTAATCATAGTATCATCGTTTCTATTTGTAATGGTGACAGGCGGTATACTAACCATTGATACGCCCACCTGGTGTAGATTACTACCTGCCATTCTATTAGGAGCTTTCTTTATAGCTATTGTCTTAGAAAAAATTCTGACTTATGCAAATTCTTTTTCAAAAAAATTGATTTCATTATTTGTCATACTTACGTTGGTTGGATTCATAATTACATTGGGCATTAAGGATTGGGATCAATATATTGGTTATGTAGCCAAAGAGACGAGGCCAGTTGTTTTTGTGGGAAGGTTTATTGATCCACTTCCTGATGATATTAATGTTTGTGCAATGACGGATGGCTATAATATTTTCTGGTCTGAGACTGCTTTTTTGGGTTGGCCGCATACTATGATTGAGGTATCAGCTGACATATCGCAGATTTCAAAAGAGGATTGTCCAGGAGAGAAACTGGTGTGGATTATTTCTCCAGCTTATAAAATGCGCTTGGAAGAAATAAAGGAAATTTGGCCTAACGGTGCCATGATGGAGCATTATAAATACAATAAAGAATTCTTGTTTATCAGTTATCTGGTAGATAATCCTTCATTACATGATGGTGATAAGAAGAATTAGTTTTCGGCTTAAGAAAAACGTAAGTAATTAAATCTTTCAGGCGAAATGGATATAATAAAGGTAACGCTTTCCCCAAAAAATTATTTATGGCCACTATGCATCAAAAACCGAATTCAAAATTAAATCTAAATAATATTTCTGAAGAAAAATTGATTAAAATTCTGGCGATATCCGCTCGTCTTGCTAAAAGGATCATCGCTTTTCGTCCTATCACTTCATTGAGTCAGTTAGATCAAATCTGGGGGTTGGATTCAGCCACAAAACAGAAGATAACTGATCTTTTTGAGGTTAGCGCTGAGAAAGATGACCAGCCATCCAGAAATGGCGATGAAAATAAAGAGGTTGGGCTTGTTTCTTCCCAAATTGATACATCATATAATCATGAAGATAAAAACATAGAACCAGAGCAGGAAATTGAACCTGCCAGCTCACAAATTGAACAAATAACCCTTCCTGAAAAGTTACCTCTTGAAAAAGAACAGATAATTTACACTTCCAAAGCCAAACCCTCGTGGGGGACAATCTTCTTATTATTTATCATAGTTTCCGTAGGGGCGATTTTCCGTTTTTCAGGCCTGAATTGGGACAATAATTTTCACCAACATCCCGATGAGCGTTACCTTTCAATGACTGCAGAATCAATTCATGGAGCGGGGGGTAGTGGAACATATTTTGACACAATGGTGAGCGAACTCAATCCTTTGAAGCACGGATCATATACCTATGGCATGCTGCCTTTGTTCATTACGCGCATGGTAGCTGAATGGCTTGATATGACCCATTATGATTCGATCACCCTTGTCGGGCGGGCACTTTCCGGTGTATTTGATCTGGCAGCTATTTTAGCTCTTTTTCTATTAGCAGTCCGCCTGTACAATAGGAAAATTGCATTTTTAGCAGCAGCTCTGTATGCTCTGGCTGTTTTTCCCATTCAAATGTCTCATTTTTTTACTGTGGATTCCTTTGCTACAGTTTTCGTCCTGACTGCTTTTTATTTCCTGGTGTTAGCAATCCCTCTGGATCAACCGGATCAGAAAATAACATCTTCGAATTATAAGTATTTTGGTCTATTTGGATTAATGGTTGGTATGGCAGGGGCATGTAAAGTCAACACCTTACCCGTATTAGGGCTGATCTTTGTTGCCGGATTAATATACATACTATTATTTAGAAAACAACCCCATATTTGGCAATTGATTAAAACAATTGGATTTGGTCTTTTTCTGACAGTTGTACTTGCTTTCATTGCCTTTCGTGTTTTTCAACCGTATGCATTTAATGGACCAGGATTTTTTAATATCGGTCTTAATCAAAACTGGCTCACTGTGATGAAAGAAGTAACCAATCAGGTGGCTGGAAACTCTGAGTGGCCACCCAATCATCATTGGACAAACCGATCTGTTCAATATGCCTGGGTGAATATGGTTTTATGGGGCATGGGTCTTCCTTTAGGTTTGATTGCCTGGTTTGGTTGGGGGTGGGCTGGTTACCGGATTTGGAAGGGTGAGTGGAGGAAACACCTTTTTCCTTTCGTATGGATCCTTGGTTATTTTATTTGGCAAAATATGCAATTTTGGCGTTATATGCGCTATTTCCTGCCTATTTATCCCTTTTTGATTTTATTTGCAGCCTGGGCTTTGTATGAGATCGCTATTAAAACCAAACAGCAACGAATAAGGATTCGTGAAATTGGTAAAGATGTGCGTTTACAAATTACTGGGATGAAAGAAAATTGGCAGGGTTTGGTCAGTATTCTGATTGTTATGACGGTCGTGGTTGGTACCTTTGCTTATGCCTTTGCTTTTACACGTATCTATTCCCGGCCGCATACTCGAGTGGAGGCATCACGCTGGATTCTGGCGAATATTCCCGGACCACTGAATGTTATTGTGTCATCGGACGGGGGAACGAAGATGGTTCCCATCCCGGTATACAACAAACAGAAACTGATTCCCGATGAAATTTCGATTATGGAATTAAAACTACAGTCGGGTGGAGAGGTAACGAAGATTACCGCTCCCAACATCAAGAAACCTCCATCAAATTTACGAATACTTCTTTCGTTGGATGAAGAAGGAAACGACATTATTGTCGATGAATCCGTACCAATTCTGGACCAGGCTAATCAGGAGTCATTAGCCTTTGAATTCCCGGAAATAGAATTAATTCCCAACCAATCTTATTATTTGCATTACTTACCCGATGAAGAAATAAAAATGTATTTTTCTGGTGCGAAGCTTTCCAAAGGAAATGAGGAAGATCCAGCAGTTCTATTAGAGGGAAGTTTTATTGGAAATAATAGTGAATTAGAACCCTCAGTGTCTGCATTTCAAGTGGAGAATAATATCTGGGTCAACCATTTCGAATTATTGGATTTTCAACAAGAATTTCAACCGTCCAGTGTTGTGATCAAAGTAAGTATTCTCGAGGATCGGGATGAACAAAATCCGCTGGCCGAAGCAGAGAGAACTATTCATTTTACAGAACCAGGTGCTCGTTATTCAACGGAATTCACTTTCCCGGCCATCACTTTGAAAGCCGGTCAATCCTATCAGGTCAAGTATCAGTTAACCGAGGGAGAGACAATATCTTTGCAAGGGGAGACCTTTACGCTTGAAACTTCATGGGATGATGCATTACCATTGGCAGTGGATGATACCGATGCGCTGGGAGGAATCTATAAGCCGCTTAATCTTGAACTGTATGAACCTGACACCCCTCAAAAACGGGATAGAATGATCGATATTTTGGATGCAAGTGAGTATCTTGTTATTCCCAGCAACCGAGCCTATGACGCCATGCCCCGTCTTGAACTGCGCTATCCGTTAACCTTACGATATTATCAGCTTCTGTTTGATTGTGAATGTAGTTCGGATGCGCTTGAAAAACATGCTTATAAACTGGAGCCTCCCTATAAAAGCCCCTTGGGGTTTGATCTCATTGCTGTGTTTGTTAGTCATCCAAATATTGGTCCTTTGGAGATCAACGACCAGAATGCGGATGAATCGTTCACCGTCTATGATCACCCGAAAGTTTTTGTGTTCAAAAAATCAGGGGATTTTTCCATCGGAAAAATTCAGGAGGAATTCGATCGTATAGATTTGGATGCAGTGCTATTTCAGGTTCCGAAAGACTATTCAAGGTCAAATACTGCCCTTCAACTCACCCCAGACCGCCTGGAAGCGCAAAAGAATGGAGGTACCTGGTCACAGATGTTCAACCACTCCAGCCTGTTGAATGTTAATCAAGCATGGGGTGTGATCGCCTGGTATTTACTTTTGCTGCTACTCGGTTTGATTGTTTTCCCGGTCGTTTTTCGCGTTTTTGGCGTATTTCCGGATAAAGGATATTTTCTGATTCGCATGGCGGGTTTACTGTTGCTGGCTTGGCTGCCCTGGTTTTTTGCCAGTATTAAGTGGATTCCTTTTACCAGGTGGGCAATTCTTGCGGGTCTGCTGCTCCTCCTTTTGCTGAATGGAATTTTGTTTGTGAGAAATAAACAGAGCATATTGGATTATTTTCGTCACCTGTGGCAGCATGTGATTATTATTGAATTTATCTTCCTGTTACTATTCGTTTTTAGCTTAATGGTGCGCATGAACAATCCGGATCTATGGCATCCCTGGCTGGGTGGTGAAAAACCGATGGATTTTGCTTTTTTTAACGCTGTTCTAAAATCGGTGTATTTTCCACCTCCAAATCCCTGGTTTTCAAATCATTATATTAATTACTATTATTATGGATTTGTCGTGGCTGCCATTCCAACCAAATTATTGGGGATCATTCCATCGATTGCTTATAATCTGGTGCTGCCCAGTTGGTTTGCTATGACGGGGATTGGTGTTTTTGGTATTGGTTATAACCTGAAGCAAACCTATAGAAAGCCAAAACAGGATCCTATTTGCATTGAAAATGAAGAGCCTAGCACTTTCAAGAATAGAGATTTGAAAAAATTCTCTTTCAAAACATCTGCTTACCTGAGTGGCTTGATCGCCATTGTTGCCGTCCTGTTTATGGGTAATTTCTACCAGGTAAAAATGCTATGGAAATATTTACCCGAAGCATCAATCTTGAATATGAATGCTGGAAACTTTCACCATCTCGATTTGGTGCTTTCAGGGGCAAGTCAGGTGATTTCTGGAAAAGCTGATTTACCGGGCGATGCAGGTAAATGGTATTTTTCTGCCTCCCGCCCAATTTTACATGACGGGCCGGATACCCCGATTGTTGAATTCCCTTATTTTTCATTTTTGTATGCGGATATGCACCCGCATCTTTTAACAATGCCATTTTTTACACTTGGCTTAGCCTGGTGTTTGAGCGCTTATCTATCGCCGGTTCATAAACGGAAATGGAAAGATCAGCTTTTCACACTGGTATTATTTGGGGTGTTCGTCGGCAGCTTCCTGGCTTCCCATACCTGGGATTTTCCCGTGATGGTTTCTTTGGCGATGTTCATCATTCTGTGGCAAATCGTAAAAACAAACCAAAAAACTTTGAAACAAAAAATAATTCAATTCTTTGTCGTTTCAATCGGGTCTGTGGGATTGGCGATGCTCCTTTATTCCCCGTTTTCTTACTGGTTTAAAACAGAGTACTCTTCCATTGAATTTTGGAGGGGTGCAAAAACACCTCTCTCGGATTACTTTGTTGTTTTTGGTTTTCCACTTTTTATAATGATCAGCCTTACGTTTAAATTTATTTTCCCGGAATTAAAACAATGGTATTTTTACTGGCTGGAGAAATTGGGTAGAAAAATCTACCTGGTGATCGCTGGCTTGCTGGCGTTAATAATTGCTCTGTGGGGTTTTCATTATCAGGTGCTGGCATTTGGTCTGCCGTTTTTATTGGGATGGATCTATCTGGTTTTTATCAAAAAGGAAATTTCAGAAATTCAGCGGATTATTTTCTTCCTTTTTGCACTGGGTTTTTCACTTACATTCTTAACGGAGATCCTTGTACTAAAAGGAGATGTCGGCAGGTCGAACATGGTTTTTCGAATATATCTCCAGGCATGGTTCCTGTTAGGGATTGCAATCAGTTTGGGTCTGATCGAGATGTTCCGTATCATTCGGGACTGGAGATCAAGCCTTCGGATTGGATGGATCATTGCATTGCAGGTGCTGATATTGTTCGGGCTCTCTTATCCTTTAACCGCTACAAAATACAAAATAAAAGATCGTTGGCCGGCTGTTGAAAATCCTCCGATCACGTTAGATGGCGCTCTCTTTATGCTGGGGGATTCCATTTACAATCCGGATTTACCACCCGCTTACTATTCCGATGATGATAGAAAACTTGATCTTGAAAACGATTATGCTGGAATCAGGTACATGCAAGACCATGTAACCGGGACTCCCGTCATTGTAGAAGGATATACAACAGAATACCGCTGGGGTGGCCGCTATTCCATTCATACGGGATTATCTGCGGTAATTGGTTGGAACTGGCATACCCGCCAACATAACTCATTGTTAGATGGCAGAATAGTGGAAAACCGGATAGAAGAAGTAAACAATTTTTATAACGGGGAGGAAATTGAGAACGCCAAGGATTTTGTGAAGCGCTACGAAGTTGGTTACATCGTTGTTTCTGATCTGGAAAAAGCTTACTACTCTGCAAAAGGATTAGAAAAATTCAACGAAATGACCCGTCTTGGGGATTTAAAGATTGTCTATGGTGATTTTTCTGATGACTCAGCCATTATTTATGAAGTTGTCAAAGGAGTAAAGTAAGATTCATTGAAATCTCGAACAAGGAAACTGAATTCTGAAATTTTGTTACGATTAGGTTACGAAATAGTTTCATTTTAATTACAGATTGCGGTCACACTCTTGATCTTATTCAGGGTGTCGTGTATTATATAATCAGCCCGCATTAGATGTGTAAGAGGTTTTGGAGAGGATTTTGTACCGATTACTGAGGCGAATTATTCGAATTAAGAAGCCAAGCCGTGGTCAATCATTTGTTGAACTGGCTCTGGTATTACCTGTACTTCTATTATTATTATTAGGTTTGGTAGAAGTTGCTTTTTTCATTAGCCGATATCTGGATGTATTAGACTTAAGCCGGGAAGCCGCACGTTTTGCTTCGGTGCGTGATCCTTTTTCCACCGGTGATTTAGATTGCAGTACCACCGATAATCTAAATTTCTTTTATGACACCTCCTGTATGATGTCACCCTCTTCCGGATCGGCAACCTGTCCAAATTTACAATATTGCAATGGCTTCAATCATTATCTGAGTATGAATTTAAACACAGATGATGTGGTCATCTCTGTTTTTACCATTTCAGGCAATGTTATTTCTGACCAACTTCCTCAACCCAATAATTATTGGGCGCTTTCAAATGTCGATTTTGCCAGCAATTCAGACCTCAATTTCACTGCAGGTCCGTTACCTGATAATTTTAAGAAAAATTGTGAAGGAAATATTGTGCGTGCTGGCCCTCACTTTACAGCCGCTCAGGTTCAATCATTATTATTAACCGATGCACCTCTCAATAAAGGTTATGTGGCAGTCGAAGTTTATTATTGTCATGAACAGGTGCTGGGAATTCCAATTGTTACCGATTTGATTCCCAACCCGATTCAAATCAGGGCATTTACAATTATGCCTCTGCCCGCTGCTCAACCCACCCCAACCCAGATACCATGAGAAGAAAATGAATTATTCCAGAAGTTCATCCAAAGGTCAAATTTTAGTCATATTCGTTGTTACGTTAATGGTTCTGTTGTTATTTGTGGGATTGGCACTAGATGCTGGCTCGGTGTATGTCACCTATGGGAGTTTAAAAAGAGCAGTTGACTCTGCCGCCCTGGCTGCCATAAACGAATTTAAGCGAGATCCAGATCTTCCGTCAATGACTGCAGCAGCGGAAGAGGTTTTCAATTTAATGAATGTTGATTTTGCCAATATTGAAGTTCTGTTGTGCGATGCAGACAAAGATAATATCCGCGATACGGGTTTACCGCCCATTTTCTATGCTCGTTGCCCAAATACACCGACCGAAGCCCCCAGAAAATTAGTTTGGGTGGAGGCACAACAAAAGGCACCTTTATACTTTTTATCCTTAATGGGATTTGAAAGTATTAATCTGCACACAAATTCGATTTCCGAGGCTGCCCCACTGGACGTAGTGATTGTATTGGATACATCAGAGTCAATGGCCTCTGGCACACCAGGTTATAGTGCCAATGCTGCGTTTAATCCTTCAGGTTGTAATGGATCGAATACTTGCCAACCAATGGTTGATGCAAAAGAAGCAGCCAAAGCACTGATCGATACGCTAGCCGATGGGTATGATCAGGTGTCCGTCGTTACCTACGATAAAACTGCAAGGGTTGAATTTTTATTAGGTACTGATTTATTGTCTGCAAAAATTGCAATTGATCTTATTAATGTTCATGATGACGTTCCCGTTGTCTTTAATGTCTGGTCTAAATGGTGGGCACATCCGGGGGTTTATAACCCGGTGAATTCTGAAGATCTGGATGGAGATGGCGAAGACCAGGATGATTTTCCAGCGATGTATGGCATGGATTGTCCATTCCATCCTTCTAACCCTGCACTTGACCCGGAGCACTTATCGGATCGGTGGTGGGATGTGGCCGATGGTGGACCGGATCCTTATGGCTGGGGTGGGGTTCCCTGTGATCGGGATGACCGTTTCGACTCTATGGATTGGGATTGGAACGGTTATGATGGTAAGTGGACACAGGAAGATCATGATATAGCAGCCCTTTGGGCTGGAGGAGATCCTGACTATAAATTTACCGGTTTATCGACTTGTATTGGGTGCGGTGTTCGTGTAGGTGCCAATCAACTCAGGAATGGTGGCAGATTTGGTTCGGTTTGGGTGATGGTGTTTCTTTCAGATGGCGCAGCCAATTTAAGTGATACACATGACACGAATATTGACATTCCTGCGGCAATGGTCAATGGATTTTGCGGGGGGACGATGGGTCAACCCTTCTGGACGACTTCTTGTTTTGATGATAATTTTACGCCACGATTTTGCATTGATTCAAATTCCAATACCTGCCCTCCTTTGTCCACTCACACTACGGTTAGTCCACCCTATTCCGTCCTGGATTATGCCAGGGACATGGTAGATGAGGCAGCCCTGACCAGATCTGCGAATCCAAATGAACCCAGGGGAAATGAATTAGCAATTTATACGATTCGATTAGGCTCCATGTCGGTTGGTTCAGCAGAACCTTTCCTAAGATATATGGCTGCTGTTGGTGATGATGGTGATCGTACAACAGACCCATGTGCTTCGGTAGCGGCTAACACATCCTGTGGTCAGTACTATAATGCACCAACTTCGGATCGATTATTACCGATTTTTGAAGACATTGCCTCCCGAATTTATACCAGGCTCACGCAATAAGGGGTTTTTATGAATAAACACTTTTTGTTTCCTTCTCCCAATAAAAAACCACGCAGCACCGGTCAAAGTATGGTTGAGTTTGCTTTGGCTTTACCGATATTATTGTTGCTTATTTTTGGTATTATTGAATTTGGACGCATGCTGCAAGCCTGGTTAGCACTTGAGAATGGTGCTCGTTTTGCGGTCCGTTTTGCCGTCACAGGGAGTTATGATCCTCAATACTGTCAGGAAGCAGCTAATTCGCTCAGTGGGATTTATACCCCTCGAGCTATTTTGGGAGATGAATATCCCGATGCTGGATCAATTGATCTGATCAATGCTGATGGACCAGCTAATTTTGACTGCCGGGTAGCTGATACCTGGGTAGAGAGCCAGTCCTGGCACCGTTTAAATCACACCCAAGAAGAAGTGGAGCTGTTAAGTAATGTATTAATCGATTGGGCACGTTTGCCTTCTATTCGGGATGTGGCTTTATCTGGGGCGGTCGGTTTGGCCTATGATCCGGATGAGCCGGTTACCGGGGATTATACTGATTTCCTGCAAAATGCCTATACTGTTCCCGTTGGTACATTCGACCAGGCGCATCGTGGAAATCCAAGCCTGCCCGGCTATTTTGACATCACCACCTGTTCAAATCGATTAACCCCCAGTGGTGAACAATTTTTGTTCGATGGAAATGGGTTCTGGTTCACTCCTTTTGATCCTGCTTCACAAAATAATTATAGGTTTCCTGACCCATGCAGATTAAATGATACCGCTGGTTTACCTTTTCGTTATGTTGACGATGCTGGCGGACCGGGTAACCGGGTGAGAGTTGTCCTTACCTATCGGCATCCGCTCATTACGCCACTTGTATCAAATTGGTGGCCACACTTAAGACTAACAGCACAACGCGAAGGAATTGTTGAAAAATTCCGTACTTCGCGCGTGACCGGGCTGGTAGGAGCGATAGCCCAAGCTGCCACCCATACACCCACGCCAATACCACCTACAAATACACCCACAGCGACAAGTACGCCCACTGCCACCCCAACACCACCGATCTTTGAGTGCAATGGTAGTGGAATCTTGAGCCAACGATGGAACGGAATAGGTGGTGTTAGAGTTGATGATTTACTTAGTTCTGCGGCTTATCCGTATAGTCCTGATTCAAATACGATCTTAGGCAGTTTTCAAATACCAGTAAATAGCGGAAGCGATTATGGCACCAGAACCATGGGTTGGGTTTGTGCACCTCAAGATGGAGAATACACGTTTTACGTTTCCAGTGATGATTATTCAGATCTTTACTTAAGCTCTACTTTTAGTTCAGCCAACAGAACAAAGATTGCATATGTAAATGGATGGACTACTTCACTACAATGGGATAAGTACAGCTCCCAAACATCAAACCCGGTGCCATTGCAAGGTGGTGAGTGGTATTGGATTGAAGCCTTACAAAAAGAAGCGGGTGGAGGAGACAATTTAGCAGTTGGATGGACTGGCCCGGTGATTGGTAATTCGATTCAAATTATCGATGGCCAATATTTAAATCCAGCCACCCCGTTGGCGACTCCTACCCCTGCAGCGGTCTGCTCTCCGAATGGGAACGGAATTCTTGGAAACTATTACGAAGAGGATTATGTTAATAGAGACCGCTGGGATGAGGCTAGTTTAACCATTTCCCGTATTGATGAAACAATTGATTTCAATTGGGGCGGAAGCAGCCCTGTTCGAAATGATTATTTCTCGGTTCGTTGGTTGGGGTATGTTATTCCTCCAAGGGAGGGATATTATACTTTTTATGGAACAGCTGATGATGGTATTCGTGTTTTTGTGAATGGTGATGAAATAATTGATGGTTGGGTTGACCAGGGTGCCACCACTTATACGAGTGAACCCATTTTTCTTTCATGTGAAATGAATGATCTTACCATGGAATATTATGAAAGAACTGGAAATGCAGTCGCTATTTTAGAATGGTCAGGTTTATTAACCAATAGGCAGGTGATTCCAGAGGTGAATCTCTATCCAGATTCAAATTTTGCGACATCTACACCCACACAAACGCCATCAAACACTCCAACAAGTACAATTACGCCCACAGCGACGCGCACACCGACCTTTACCAGCACACCGACCAATACCAATACGCCCACCATAACTCCAACACCAACAATAACGCCTACACCTACCCGTACGCCCAC
>SWCG01002344.1_pt1 | contig 49865 bp, 42 predicted proteins | sample 4690071 | NCBI WGS metagenome assembly SWCG01 (sample SAMN10267281, study PRJNA491770) | bioreactor metagenome | isolation source: DHS bioreactor inoculated with subseafloor sediment | place: Japan: off Shimokita Peninsula | collected 2012-10 | reverse complement strand
GGGGGGCTGGGCACCGTGCCCAAGCTGGTTGGGGAAGGCCTCGACATCTATTCAGGCCGGTTGCCCCTTGCGGAAGCCACGGCGCGTATCGAGGGCATCTACATGCCCTACCACGATTGTCTCAAACGTCTTCTGATCGACACGCATTGCGCCTTCGGTGTCGGCATCCTTATCGATTGCCACTCAATGCCCGCCGGAATCCGCTCGGGCGAGGGCGGGTTACGTCCCGATTTCATCATCGGTGATCGTTTCGGGGCTGCGGCTGCACCCATCCTTACCGAATGCGCCATCGGGCTTCTCGCCTCGCGGGGCTATTGCGTGGTGCACAACAAACCCTATGCGGGCGGTTTCATCACCGAACATTACGGCCGCCCGGCGCAGGGGCTGCATGCCCTGCAGATCGAGGTCAATCGCGGGCTTTACATGAATGAGCGCACGCTGGAAAAAACCGAGGGCTTTTACGCTCTCATGGAAGACCTGACGAGCTTCTCCCATGAACTGATGCTTGTTGCGAACCAGTATTTCTCCGACTATCCGCTCGCCGCCGAATAGCGCATGCTGCATCGCACCTAACAGATGCATAAAAAAAGACCGCATCGCTTCGCGACGCGGTCTAAAGTCTAGGGAGGAAACGCCCAAAAGGGCATTAGGCAGATCAACTGCCCGATTGAAAGTTTATGTTGCGCTGCACAATTGTCAAGCGTTAACAGGCAATTCATCATAACAATGTGAAGCATTGCCCGACGGGGCCCGCGCTCCGTTTTCCGGTGCCGTTCAATTCCAGGAGACAGACATGACGATTTCGCCGGCCTTTCTGCGCCGTGTTGCGGCAGCCGCGGCCGCTGAAACCCTGCCGCGGTTCCGCCATCCCGTGTCGATCGACAACAAGCTCGCGGGCGGTTTCGATCCCGTCACGGAGGCTGATCGGGAGGCTGAACGGGCGATCCGGGCGCTGATCGTCGAGGAATATCCCGCAGATGGCATTCATGGTGAGGAATTCGGTCTTGAACGGGAGGCAAGCGAAAGGCGCTGGATCATCGATCCCATCGACGGGACGCGGGCCTTCATCTCGGGCATTCCGCTCTGGGGAACGCTGGTGGGGCTGACAGCCGGGGGACGCGCGCAGGTCGGGATGATGTCGCAACCCTTCACCGGCGAATTGTTTTTTGCCACGGGCGAGGGCAGCTATTACGAAGGTCCGGGCGGCAACCGGCGGCTTGCGGCTCGCGATACGACCGAGCTTTCCGACGCCACGCTCTGCACCACGACGCCATCGCTCTTCGACCCGCTGCGCCGTCCTGCCTATGACCGGGTGGAAGCTGCGGTCTGCCTGCCGCGCTACGGCACCGATTGCTATGCCTATGCCATGCTGGCTGCCGGGCAGGTCGACCTGGTCATTGAATCCGGCCTTCAACCCTATGACATCGTGGCGCTTATTCCGATTGTCGAGCAGGCGGGCGGCGTCATCACCACCTGGGCAGGCGGGCGTGCGGAAGGCGGTGGCGATGTTATCGCGGCGGCAACGCCGCAACTGCACGAAAAGGCGATGGCGTTGCTGCGCTGAACAGGCAGCGGTTTGCGGCCGGACGGCTTCTCCGCGTTGAAGGGTGAGAGGGAATTTATGCGGGCCGAAAGGCTCAGAATTGCTGACCGCCGTCGCCGTCGAAGAAGGCGGAGATGGCTGCAAGCGCCTGTTCGCGGTAGAAATCCTTTTCCTGAAGCAGTTCGTGGCGTCCGCCATCTATGGTGAGCATGGAGGCGCTGCGCAGCCGTCGCACATAGCGTTCGATGGCGCGTGTGGAGACCACCCGCTCGTACCCTGCGGCAAGAAACAGGGTCGGAATATGAATCTGGGCCATGAAGGACGGCTCCTCCACCTCTTCGATCGCCTTGAACATGGCGCGCGTCCAGGCAATGGTCGGGCCGTTTATGGACAGGCGGGGGCTATCCAGAACCGTTGCGCGGTTGCGCTCGAAGCGCTTTTCATCGGTGCTCAGCGCATTGTCTGAAAAAGGCGGTGCCTTTTGCGAGCGGCGCCGGCCGGGCATGTAGAGCCTGCCGAAGCCGAGCGCGTGAAGCGTGACGGCAAAGCGTCTCACCCAGCGGGTCGTGGCGGGGCTGGCATAGATGCCGAGGAGCGGTGCGCAAAGAACCATGCGACGCACGCGGTTGGCCAGGCCATGGGCAGCGCGCAACGCGATCAGCGCTCCCATGGAATGCGCGACGATGTGATAGGGGCCGCGGCAATCGGGCAGCACGATGGTCTCGAAGAAGATGTCGAGGTCGTCAACGTAGTCGCGAAAATCCTCGACATAGCCGCGATCCGGGTTTTTCAGAAGCCGTGTGGAGCCACCCTGGCCGCGCCAATCGAGAATGGCCGTGCCATATCCAAGGCGGGTAAGATCCGCGATGGTCTCGAAGTATTTTTCGATGAACTCATTGCGGCCGGGGAGAATGACGACGGTCCCCTTGGTCGATCCTTCGGGCGGTGCGGTGCGGGCGTAGCGCAGCCGCAACCCATCAGCCATATCCAGCATGCCGGCAATCATGTTCGCGGGAACCGGGTTTTCCGGGATGTTGACGAGAAGGTCGTCCATGCGCGGATCTGCGGCCTCGGCGGCATTGTCGGTTGAAGGTCGATGGTCGGCAGATTGATAGTGACGGGCAGAGGCGAAGGCAAGGCAATCGCTGTAACTTCATCTGTTCCGGGTACCGTAAAAAAGGCCGGAAGCGGCTTCATGCCGCTTCCGGCTTTCGCGCACCGGAGGAAGGGACGTTACATCCGGTGCGTTGGCTTGGGCGGGGCAGGGGTCCGCCGAACCGTTGAACACACCATAGATGCGGCAATCTGAACGTTGGCCGAGCGGTTCGTTCATCGCGTGTTCATCTGAAAACCGCGCGGTTGACGCCAGGCTCTTGAACCGGATTTTTGACACACCCATATGAACTCTGCAGCCGCCAGAACGGGGCTGCTGGTTCAAGCGAAACGCCCGAAGCGGGTTTCCTGAAACGAGCCAAACGCGAATTGTTGCTCAAAGGAGAACAGACCATGCGTCACGTCGATTTTTCGCCTCTCTATCGTTCCACCGTCGGTTTCGACCGGCTTTTCAGCATGCTTGACACGCTCGGGCAGCCCGAGAACGCGCAGACCTATCCGCCCTACAATATCGAGCGTACGGGCGATGATGCCTATCGCATCTCCATGGCTGTCGCCGGTTTCGGGCAGGACGACATTTCCATAGAGGCGCATCGCAATGTGCTGACCATCAAGGGTGAAAAGAACGTGGAAGAGAAGGGCGATGGCGAATTGCTCTATCGCGGGATTGCCGCGCGCAGTTTCGAGCGCCGCTTCCAGCTCGCCGACCATGTGGAGGTGACTGGCGCCAATCTCGAAAACGGCCTCCTGCATATCGATCTGAAGCGCAACATCCCCGAGGAGATGAAGCCGCGCAGCATCCCGATTGCCACGGATAAGTCCGGCAAGAAGAAAATCGAGGCCAAGGCCGAGTAAAGGTTCCCGCTTCACGGTAAAGACGGCGGCGCCCTTCGTGGCGCCGCTTTTGTTTCAGGCCAAGGCAAGCGGTGTGTCGCGTGAACCGGCCCAGAGGCGGGCGAGTGCCGCGTCCAGGGAGAGGGTGCCTGCTCCCTTGATCGCCAGATAGAGCAGCAGGAATACCCAAAGTGTCCTCTGGTCGAAGATAAGACCGTCGGAAAACCGGTCGAACCATGCTCCCGCCGTCTCCTTGCCGACCTGGTGGATGTTGATGTCCACATAGGACTGGACGAGAACGAAGCCGACCATGCCCAGAGCGGCAAGGCGCGTGAACAGGCCGAGCACCACGAGGACCGGCAGGATGAATTCCGCGTAGGTGCCGGCCCAGACGATCAGGCCCCAGGGAAGGAACGCAACGTCGGAAACGTCACCGCCGGCCGCTTCGACCGCGGGAAGCGCGATCTGATAATAGGCCCCGTCTGCGATACGGAAGAAGCCGGCAGTGCCAGGCTCGACCTTTGTCAGAGCCGAGTTCAGGAAATAGAGATAGAGGACGGCAAGGAAGCTGAAGCGCGCCGCGAGACCGGGCAACCAGCCTTCCACCGCGCGTTCGAGGCTTGCGAAGACGGTTGCATGTAGCCTGACAAGTGTAGAGACGAAGCCGGTCACTGCATCAATCCTTTATTCTTGATGGAATGCCGCAACCGGAAAACGCCCCGCTTGCGATCATGAGGCCGATGGCCGAGGTGAGATCGAAGGGAGCCTCCGCTGCGGATTGTCCATTGAGGGCAGCCGCAACAGCATCTCCCAACGTCTTGCCCCCAGCCAGTTGTTCGAAGAACAGCCATTGCGGCGCGTGCACGAGATGGAGTTCCACGGTCAGGGCAGGTCGCGTCACAAGGACGGCCTCGGGTCTGCCTGCCTGGAGCCGTTCGGGCATCGGGCCGGGGCGGTGGGCGAGAAAGATGGAATGGACCGCATAGGGCGAGGCCAGAAGTTTCATCGCCGGGTGCGCGGTGAAGCGCGTGTCGGCGAGTTTTTCCGGCGGTATGTGGGCGAGGGCGTCGGCGGCGAGGGGAGCTGCATCTGCAGCGTGATAGGCGTCGAGCCATGCCCGCTCGAGCCGCGCCACGTCGGGAAGATACGGAAGGTGGCGAAGCGGCTCCACCTCGTGCAGGAAATTCGCGAAGTCATGTCCATATTCGAAGACGAGGGGCGAACGGGGCGGGTGAGACCGCACATAGGCAAGGGCGACGGTCGCGAAATTCTCGGCGCCGAGCAGCGCTGAAATCACCGGGAAAATCTCGCCCAGCGCGGTGACGAGCCCATGCGTGACATTGTTTCTATAGACATTGAAGCGCTTCACCGCGCTTTTGCCGCGCGGACCGCTTACCGACACGGGCTCGCGCCGCTCCGGAGAAAGCACGGCAGCGCTGAATGCATCGCCATAGGCTATCGGCGGGGTGGCAGCGGGCTTGCCAGGCTCAGGATTGTAGGACATGGCGCTTCACGCTTCCTTCGGGGGCACGATAGCGCTCCAGAATAAGTTCGGCCGCCTCGGCCTCGGCGCGCAGAACGGGCCAGTCGGGAATGTCCGCATCCCACTCGATCAGCGTGGTCACGGGTCCGCGCGCGGCAATCACCTTTTCATAGAGTGACCAGACAGGATCGGAGACAGGGCGATCGTGGCTGTCGATCAGCAGGGGCGCACCCTCGTCGTCCTCTTGCTCATCGTGGCCCGCGAGGTGAACTTCGCCCACATGTTCGATGGGGAATTGCGCAAGATATTCGCTGGCGCTGTAGCCGTGATTGGTGGCTGAGACAAAGACGTTGTTGACGTCGAGAAGAAGGCCGCAGCCGGTGCGTTTCACGATTTCACGCAGGAAATCCGTCTCCTTCCAGGTGGATTCGCGAAACAGCACATAGGTGGAGGGGTTTTCGAGCAGGATCGGGCGGTGAATGGCCTCCTGCATGCGTTCGATATGCTCGCAAACCCGCGCCAGTGTCTCGTCCGTATAGGGAAGGGGAAGGAGGTCGTTGAAGAAGATGTCGTCATGGGTCGACCAGGCGAGATGTTCGGAGACCGCGAAGGGCTCATAGCGTTCGACAAGGGCGGCAAAGCGCGAAAGATGAGCCCCGTCCAGCGGATCGGGACCACCAATGGACATGCACACGCCGTGCAGGGAAATCGGCAGGAGCGCGCGCATGGCTTCCAGAAGCGCATGCGGGGTGCCCCCGGCGCCCATATAGTTTTCGGCGTGTACCTCAAGAAAGCCGATTGCCGTGGGGGCGCTGGCAATCGCCTCGAAATGCTGAGGCTTGAAGCTGGCGCCAGCCCGGCCGGCGGGATTGAATGCCGGAAAGCGTTTCCGGGGCTCGGCGAAAGGTTCGAGCAAATGTTCCATGAAGCTGCTCCCGGCATTCGGTATCAGGGGTGTGAATGGCTCAGGACGGCATGTCGCGTTCGAGCGGCTCGAGCGAACCCATGCGGTTGCCGGGCAGTTCCACCTTGGCGCAGGTGCCAGCTTCCACAAATTTCCAGGCGTTGCCCTGGTAATCGACCTTGGAGGTGCCGGCGCAAGTGGTGCCGGGGCCGGCAGCGCAATCGTTCTTGCCTGCCATGGCGACGCCATAGCATTTCTCTTTCGATTGCGCCTGGGCGGTGCCCGTGGCAAGCGTTCCGGCAGACAGGGCCGCAGCGACAGAGCCCGCGATATAGGCGGCGCTCAGGATGGTTTTCGTGGTCATGGATCACTCCTCTGGGGTTCGGTGTGCCGGGCCTCATTCCCGACGCCATCCTTGTCCCAGAGGGAGCGCTCACTTGGAAATCAAGCGCGTGCTACCGTTCATCCCCTCGCCGTCACGGGACCGTGAGACCTTGCGTTACCCGACGGCCTGGAACGAGTGCCCCGGCTTCGTTCTCAAGCGATGGGCGGGAGCGCAACGCTGCCCGATCAGGGGAGCGCCGCGCCGAACGCCTCGATGTCGGCAGGCGTCGTGGCAAAGCTGGTGACAAAGCGATAAAGAGCCTCGCCATCGTTCAGCGTCTGGGAAAAGCCGTGAGGCAGGTTCCATTGATGGAAACGGGCGCCTTTGGCCTGCAACTCGGACGCAATCCGAGTGCTGATGAGCGCAAAGACTTCATTGGCCTGGGGCTTCCAGGCGAGGCGTGTGGCGGGGCTCGCTTCAAGACGATCGGCAAGCATTGCTGCCATCGCATTGGCGTGGCGCGCGGTTTCGAGCCAGAGGCCATCCTCGAAATAGGCATCGAACTGGGCCGCGATGAAACGCGACTTCGAGAAGAGATGAGCGGAGCGTTTGCGCAGGAACGGCAGGTCGGACGCCTTTGCGGGATCCATCACGACCACGGCTTCGGCGCACCAGCAGCCGTTTTTCGTGCCTCCGAAGGAGACGATGTCGACACCGCGCTTCCATGTCATTTCGGCAGGGGTCGTTTCAAGGGCGACAAGCGCATTGGCAAAGCGAGCGCCATCGAGATGTAAAGGGATCGTGTGTTCACGGCAGACTTCGCCGATGACCGCGATCTGATCGAGATCATAGAGGGTGCCGATTTCGGTCGCCTGGGTGATGGTGGCTGCCATCGGCTGTCCCGAGTGGATGAACTGGGCGGGATGAAGCCGGATTGCCGCATCGAGAGCCTTGGGATCCATGCGCCCAAGGTTGCCGGAAACCCCTCGCAAACGTGCGCCGCCCGTCAGAAATTCAGGCGCGCCGCCCTCGTCCTCCATCACATGGGCCTCCGTGTGGCAGAAGGCGACGCCGCCGGGTTTTGCCAAGGAAGCAAGGGCGATGGAATTGGCCGCGGTGCCGGTTCCCACAAAGAAGACAACCACATCCCGCTCGAACAATTCACAGAAGCGTTGCTCCACCTTGCGGTCGAGCTCGCCGGTGCCGTAGGCGGAGGCATAGCCCTGGGCCCCCGCCGAAAGCGCTGCTGCGATTTGGGGATGCGCGCCTGCCCAGTTGTCGGAAGCGAAGATCATGCTGCATCTTGCCTTTCAAGATTTCGTGCTGGAAAATCGGGCGTCAGATTGGCCGAGGGAGGAAGGCCTCGCAACCCTTGCGAGATGCGAATTTCAGCGCCGGGAAAACGAAGGTGAGCTACGGCTGAAAATTACGCCTAAAGTCTGATCGGCGAAACTTTCTTACGCTTCCCGCGCATAAAATTTGCATTTTCGTCTTGTGTCGCGCGGGGATTTCTGGCATTTGACTAGATAGGACAGTAGTGCTGTCTTATTTAATCGCGCAATGATCACCGAATATGCGTTACAATCGGCCTGTTTGGCCGACGCGATGCGACGGCAGAAGGGTGCGAAATCGGCGGGCCGGAAACGGTCGTGAAAATCGCGTTCATCAAGAACGCGCCGCCCAATTAAAAGAAGCGCGCCGGAGCGGACCGGTGAAGCGTTCCTCCGGCTTCTTAAAAAGAAACGCCGTGCATGAACCCCGGTTGGCCGCAGTCTGGCTACCCGGAGATTTAACGACCGCCCGCGGGCACCCCGCTCAAGGGCAGAATTTATGAAGGAAGTTGCGATGACGGAAATGACGCCATCTGTGTCGACTGGGTTCGTGCCCGCCGGGCAGGCAGGAACGGCGGCCGTCAAACGCACGAAAAACGCGGTTACGGGATTGCCGCCGGCGCAGGGTCTCTATGATCCGCGCAATGAGCGCGATTCCTGCGGCGTGGGCTTCGTTGCCCATATGAAGGGCAAGCGGTCGCACGGCATCGTGCAGGACGGCCTCGCCATGCTCGAAAACCTGACTCACCGTGGCGCGGTGGGCGCCGACCCGCTCGTGGGCGACGGCGCGGGCCTTTTGATGCAGATTCCCGACCGGTTCTTCCGCGAGGAGTGGGCCGCCCGCGGCGTGGAGCTTCCAGCGGAAGGCCATTATGGCGTCGGTCAGTTCTTCATGCCGCGTGATGGCGCGCTGCGCGCCCATATCGACGAGGTGATCGCCGAGGTGGTGCGCTCGGAGGGACAGGAAGTCATCGGTTTTCGTGACGTTCCGGTCGATAATTCCTGTTTGTCGAAGGCCCCGGATATCGCTGCTTCCGAGCCGGTTCACCGGCAGGTTTTCATCGCTCGCGGTACCGGCATTGCCGATGACGAGGCTTTCGAGCGCCGTCTCTATATCCTGCGCAAGGTCATCTCGGGCAAGATCTACGAGGAGACCGGCGGCAAGGGCAACGGCTTCTACACCGTTTCCATGTCATCGCGGACCATCGTCTACAAGGGCATGTTCCTCGCCTATCAGCTTGGCGCCTATTACAAGGACCTGAAGGATCCGCGTGTGGAATCGGCGGTGGCGCTCGTCCACCAGCGCTTCTCCACCAACACGTTCCCGTCCTGGGAACTGGCGCATCCCTACCGCATGGTCGCGCACAATGGCGAGATCAACACGGTGCGCGGCAACGTCAACTGGATGGCGGCGCGCCAGGCCTCGGTGGATTCGGAACTGTTCGGCAACGACATCTCCAAGCTGTGGCCGATTTCCTATGAGGGGCAGTCGGACACGGCCTGTTTCGACAATGCGCTGGAGTTCCTCTACCAGGGCGGCTATCCGCTGGTGCATGCCATGATGATGCTCATTCCGGAAGCCTGGGCGGGCAACCGGCTGATGAGCCCGGAACGTCAGGCATTCTATGAGTATCATGCCGCTCTCATGGAGCCGTGGGATGGACCGGCAGCCGTGGCCTTCACGGACGGCCGGCAGATCGGCGCGACGCTCGACCGCAACGGTTTGCGGCCGGCGCGCTATGTGGTGACCGACGACGATCGTGTCATCATGGCTTCGGAAGCCGGTGCGTTGAGCGTTCCTGAAGAGCGGATCGTGACCAAGTGGCGCCTGCAGCCCGGTCGCATGCTTCTGATCGACTTCGAGCAGGGGCGCATCATTTCCGATGAAGAGGTGAAAGCGCAGGTTGCCGAGAAGCATCCCTTCCGCAAGTGGCTCGACAACACGCAGCTCATCCTGGAAGACCTGAAGCCGGTGGAACCGCGCGCGCTGCGCCGCGACGTGGCGCTGCTCGATCTGCAGCAAGCCTTCGGCTACACGCAGGAAGACACGAAGATGCTGATGGCGCCCATGGCCACGACCGGCCAGGAGGGCATCGGCTCGATGGGCACGGACACGCCGATCTCGGCCATGTCCGACAAGGCGAAGCTGCTTTACACCTATTTCAAGCAGAATTTCGCGCAGGTCACCAACCCGCCGATCGATCCGATCCGCGAGGAGCTGGTGATGAGCCTCGTCTCCTTCATCGGCCCGCGCCCGAACATTTTCGACCTGGTCGGCAGCTCTCGCCGCAAGCGGATGGAGGTGCGTCAGCCCATTCTGACCAATGGCGATCTGGAGAAGATCCGCTCCATCGGCCATACGGAAGATCGCTTCGATACGAAGACCATCGATGTCACCTATGCATCCGGCGAGGGCGCCGAGGGCATGCGCGGCGCGCTGGAGCGCGTTTGCGAGCGTGCGGAGGCAGCGGTTGCTGGCGGCTACAACATCATCATCCTGTCGGATCGCCAGATCGGGCCGGACCGCATCGCGATCCCGATGCTGCTCGCCACGGCGGCGGTGCATCATCACCTGATCCGCAAGGGGCTCCGGACCGCGGTTGGCCTCGTTGTCGAATCGGGCGAGCCGCGCGAGGTGCATCATTTCTGCTGCCTGGCAGGTTTCGGAGCGGAGGCGATCAACCCCTATGTGGCCTTCGATACGCTGCTTGCCATGCATCGCGACAAGGCGTTCCCGCCGGAAGTCGACGCGCAGGAAGTGGTGAAGCGCTACATCAAGGCCATCGGCAAGGGTGTTCTCAAGGTGATGTCCAAGATGGGCATCTCCACCTACCAATCCTATTGCGGCGCGCAGATTTTCGATGCGGTCGGTCTGAAGAGCGATTTCATCGCACAGTATTTCACCGGCACGGCAACCACCATCGAAGGTGTCGGGCTGGAGGAAATCGCCACGGAGACGGTTACGCGCCACACGCTCGCCTTCAGCGACGATCCGCTGCTGCGCAGTTCGCTCGAAGTGGGCGGCGAATACAATTTCCGCATGCGCGGCGAGGATCATATCTGGTCACCGGATGCGGTCGCCACCCTGCAGCATGCCGTGCGCGGCAAGTCGTGGGAGACCTATCGCGACTTCTCCCGGATGATCGACGGTCAGGCGGCGGACGCCAAGTCCATTCGCGGTCTGTTTTCGATCAGGACCGCCAAGGATACCGGCCGTCAGCCGGTGTCTCTGGAGGCGGTCGAGCCGGCGGCCGAGATCGTGAAGCGCTTCTCCACGGGCGCGATGTCCTTTGGCTCGATCAGCCGTGAGGCCCACACCACGCTGGCGCGCGCCATGAACGCGCTCGGCGGCAAGTCGAACACCGGCGAGGGCGGCGAGGAAGCCGACCGTTACCTGCCGCTGCCGGATGGCTCGGCAAACCCCGAGCGCTCCGCGATCAAGCAGATCGCCAGCGGACGCTTCGGCGTGACGGCGGAATATCTCGTCAATTCCGATGTGATGCAGATCAAGGTGGCTCAGGGCGCCAAGCCCGGCGAGGGCGGCCAGCTTCCCGGCCATAAGGTGGATGCCACCATCGCCAAGGTGCGCCATTCCACGCAGGGCGTCGGCCTGATTTCGCCGCCGCCGCACCATGACATCTATTCGATCGAGGATCTGGCGCAGCTGATCTTCGACCTGAAGAACGTCAATCCGGACGCCGATGTTTCGGTGAAGCTCGTTTCGGAAGTCGGCGTCGGCACTGTCGCCGCCGGTGTTGCCAAGGCGCGCGCGGACCATATCACGGTTTCCGGCTATGATGGCGGCACCGGCGCTTCGCCGCTTACCTCCATCAAGCATGCGGGCAGCCCGTGGGAAATGGGGCTTGCCGAGACGCACCAGACGCTGGTGCTCAACGGTTTGCGCTCGCGTGTCGCGCTGCAGGTGGATGGCGGCCTCAGGACTGGTCGCGACGTGATCGTGGGCGCGCTTCTGGGCGCCGACGAATTCGGCTTCTCGACCGCGCCGCTGATCGCCGCCGGCTGCATCATGATGCGCAAGTGCCACCTGAACACCTGCCCGGTGGGTGTGGCGACGCAGGACCCTGTTCTGCGCAAGCGCTTCAAGGGCACGCCCGAGCATGTGATCAACTACTTCTTCTACATTGCCGAAGAGGTGCGCCAGTATCTCGCCGAGATGGGCTATACCAGCATCGACGAGATAGTCGGGCAGTCGGACCTTCTGGAAAAGAGCGCGTTGATCTCGCACTGGAAGTCGCGCGGGCTCGATTTCACGAAGATCTTCTACAAGCCGGAAGCGCCGCGCGAGGCGATCCGCTGGACCGAGCGGCAGAACCATCCGATCGACGATGTGCTCGACCGTAAGCTGATCGAAGGCGCCAAGCCGGCGCTTGAGAACCGCGAGCCGGTGTCGCTCGATGTTGCCATCTGCAACACCGACCGCTCGGCAGGCGCAATGCTGTCGGGTGCTGTGGCAAAGCGCTACGGTCAGAAGGGCCTGAAGGAAGACACCATCGCTGTGCGCCTCACGGGTACGGCGGGCCAGTCTTTCGGCGCATTCCTGGCGCGTGGCGTCTCGTTCCAGCTGATCGGCGATGCCAACGACTATGTGGGCAAGGGGCTTTCAGGCGGGCGTATCGTCATCCATCCGGATGAGAAGTCGCAGATCGTTCCGGAGAATTCGATCATCGTCGGCAACACCGTGCTTTACGGTGCGACGGAGGGCGAATGCTATTTCCGCGGCGTGGCGGGCGAGCGTTTTGCCGTGCGCAACTCTGGTGCGGTGGCCGTCGTGGAAGGCGTGGGCGATCATGGCTGCGAATACATGACGGGCGGTGTGGTGGTCGTTCTCGGAGAGACGGGCCGCAACTTCGCTGCAGGCATGTCGGGCGGCGTCGCCTATGTGCTGGATGAGGCCGGCGATTTCGCCGAGCGTTGCAACATGGCCATGGTCGAGCTGGAGCCGGTTCCCGAGGAGGACGATATCCTCGAGAAGCTGCACCATCACGGCGGCGACCTCATGCACAAGGGCCGTGTCGACGTTTCGGGCGACATGACGCGTCATGACGAGGAGCGTCTGGCGCAGCTCATCTCGAACCATCTGCACTATACGGGTTCGGAGCGGGCACGCACCATTCTCGACAACTGGGCCGATTACCGTCCGAAATTCCGCAAGGTGATGCCGGTCGAATATCGTCGCGCCCTGGAGGAGATGGAGCGCATGAAACTTGGTCTGGCGGCGGAATAGGCGCCGGGTCGGGGAGACGCTTCAGTGGATGTGTTTGGCGATCTGAACTCGGGCAATTGCCTGAAGGTCAAATACACGGCCGACTTTCTGGGCCTGCCCTATCGCTGGCACGAGGTCGATATCATGGCCGGGGGAAGCCGCACGGCGAAATTCCTCGCCATGTCGCCTTTCGGCCAGGTGCCGGTGGTGCGACTTGCCGATGGGAGAGCAATTGCCCAGTCGGGTGCGATCATGCGCTTTCTGGCGCGAGGGAGCACGCTTCTGCCGGACGATGCCTTCACGCAGGCCGAAATCGACCAGTGGATGTTCTGGGAACAGAATTTCCACGAACCCAACGTGGCCGGTGCGCGGTTTCACGTGGTCTATCGCAGGGAGCCCGTCGAAACGCGGTCTCCCGAAAAGGTCGGGAAGGCGGAAGCGGCTCTCGACTTCATGAATGCAGCGCTAGAGCGGCGCGATTTCTTTGTTGGCTCGTCCCTGACGATCGCCGATATCGCGCTGCTCGGCTACACGCGGCTCGCCCCGCAGGGCGGCTTCGACTTCGACGGGCGCACGGCGCTCACCCGCTGGATTGCACGATGCGAGGAAGTTCTCGGACTTCCTGCGCTTCACTAGAATAACGGGGTTTATTCGATGGGTAAGGTTACAGGCTTTCTCGAAATCGACCGGCAGGTGCACAAGTACCAGCCGGCATCCGACCGCATTCGCCATTTCCGCGAATTCACGCTGCCGATGTCGGATACGGAAGTCGAGAAACAGGCTGCCCGATGCATGGATTGCGGCATTCCCTATTGCCATGGGCCGACGGGTTGCCCCGTGCACAACCAGATTCCGGACTGGAACGACCTCGTCTATAATGGCGAGTGGGAAACGGCGATCCGCAATCTGCACTCCACCAACAACTTCCCCGAATGGACCGGGCGTATCTGCCCGGCGCCGTGCGAGGAAGCCTGCACGCTCAATCTCGAAGACATTCCGGTGGCGATCAAGACCATCGAGCAGGCGATTGCCGACAAGGCCTATGAAACCGGCTTCGTGCGGCCCTATCCGTCCGAGCGCAAGACTGGCAAGAAGGTTGCGATCATCGGTTCAGGTCCGGCCGGCATGGCTGCCGCACAGCAGCTCGGACGCGCCGGCCATCAGGTGCATGTCTTCGAGCGCGAAAGCAAACCGGGCGGGCTTATGCGCTACGGCATTCCCGATTTCAAGATCGAGAAGCATTATATCGACCGACGCATCGAGCAGATGCAGGGCGAGGGCGTGACCTTCCATTGCGGGGTGAATGTCGGCGTCGACAAGCCGGTCGAGGAACTTCTCGCGCAATATGATGCGGTGCTTTATTGCGGCGGTTCGGAACGACCGCGCCCGGCTGGCATTCCCGGCGCGGACCTTGAGGGCGTTCATGACGCCATGCCGTATCTGGTCCAGCAGAATCGCCGCATCGGCGGTGAGGACATCCAGTCGGTCGCCTGGGCCGCCGATCCGATCCTGGCCGGCGGCAAGCATGTGGTGGTCGTCGGCGGCGGCGACACCGCATCCGACTGCGTCGGCACGGCCTTCCGTCAGGGCGCCGTGCGCGTGACGCAGCTGGACATCCGTCCCCGCCCGCCGGAGAAGGAAGACAAGCTTGCCGTGTGGCCCTATTGGGCAACCAAGATGCGGACCTCCTCCTCGCAGGCGGAGGGTGCCGACCGCGAGTTCCAGGTGGCGACGCTCGAGTTCATCGGCGAGGATGGCGTGCTCACCGGCGTGAAATGCTGCGAGGTGGATGAGAAGCGCAAGCCGATTGCCGGCACGGAGTTCATCATCAAGGCGGATCTGGCTTTTATCGCCATCGGTTTCTCGGGGCCTCTGGATGATGGGGTGCTCAATGAATTCGGCGAGAGGCTCAAGACCAATACGGATCGTCGTAATTCGGTGAATGTTGTCGCCAACGACCGCGATTACCGCACCAGCGTGGACCGCCTGTTTACGGCGGGCGATGTCCGTCGCGGCCAGTCCCTGGTGGTCTGGGCGATCCGCGAGGGCCGTCAGGCCGCACATGCGATTGACGAGTTTCTGATGGGGACGACGCTTCTGCCGCGCTGAGGCGGCCGATCCCGGCCAGTTTTGCGAAGCCGCGCATCTCGGGTGCGCGGCTTTGTCGTTTTCGGGGAAGATTGAAACGCCGCTTATCCCGCTGGGGGCGTTCTTGCTACTGCAGGCTGCCGTTTTCCTCGACCGGGCGCAGTGCGAAATCATCGGCCCTGCCGGGCTGAGCTTCATCAACCGTAGGGCGCTCGGGGCGGCCTTCCTCGATGAGTTTGCCGATGGGCTTCACCTCGGCGCCGAGCAGGTCCGTGCCGCCATCGAGCACGGGGTCGGTCAGAGCAATCGGTGCGGTGCGGGTGACGAAGACCGGTTCGGCGGGAGCGGCAGCCTGTTGCTCCTCAGGGAGGTTTTGCAAGGCGACTTCGCCGATGTCAGGGGCCACGGCTTGGCCGAGAAGCTTGTTGAGGGGTTTTTCAACGTAAAAGGCGAGCTTGCGCTTGCCGGCTCGGGTGAGGTTGATGCCGTCGCTGCCGCGCAGGCGGGCGGGCTGTCCGTTCATATCCGGCCCGGTGAATATGAAGGCGCCGTTTTCGTCGACAAAACCGTCCCAGATGTCGACAAACGTACCGCTCGCAGCGTCCACTTCGGTTTTGTAGATGTCGTTGAAGGCCAGCATGTCGGACGACATGCTGGGGGATTTGAAGGAAGGAAGACCGCTCCAGATCAGCGGAATGTTCCTTTCGCGTATGGTGTCGGCAAAATCATCGACCCGCCGGCGATATTCCTTCAGCCATGCTTCCGAGCGCGGTGTCTCGTGGTTTTCACCAACCTTCATCTGTTGGCGGTCATTGGAGCCGACCATCACCACCACGATGGTGGGCTTGTGCTCGTCCAGAAGCGGGGCGATCTCGGCATTCCAGTTATAATAGTCGTCGCGCACGAAACCTGACGATCCGTTGCTGGCGCCGATGATGCGCACCCCCGGCGATAGCGCGTAGGCGGCTTCAAGCCCCTCGGCGAGGCCGCCGGCAAGAAAATCGCCGACCACGAGAACGGTGCGCGCGCTCTCCAGCTTCTCGGCGGCTGGAGGTGTGGGCGGCTGGCTTGGAGCGGCCGCCGCCGGACGGTAGGAGCGTTGGCGCGATACGCTGGGTTTCTGGGGGCGTGCCTCGCGCGCCGGGGCAGGCTGCTGGCGGTTGCGCATCGCGCCGCCGAAGAGAAAATCCAGAAGCCCGCGTTGCTCGCGCCGATATTCCTGCGCCTGAGCTTCACCGGTGGCCTGAAAGGTTGCAGGCAGGAGGAACACCGCCAGGGCAGCAAGCAGGGTATTGCGCCTGCGGTTGGCCTTTCCTGGAGTTCCTTCCTGCCTCATCTCAGGTTGCGTTCCTGCGCCTTGTCAGTTGCTTCGCAAACGGCGTAGCACTTCCTTGCCGGGGTGACCATCCTGCTGCATGCCGCTGCGGGCCTGAAACGCGCGGATCGCGGCGCGCGAGCCGCTGCCGATTTTGCCATCGACGGGGCCGTCGTAATAACCAAGCGCGCCGAGCCGCTTCTGCAATTCCTCTGTCTCGGAATAGGAGAGGCGCTCGAAAGGCCGGTCCCAGTCGCGCACAAGCCCGCCGAAACCGGCGATCTCGTCTGCCAGAAGACCGACGGCTAGGGCATATTTGTCGGAATTGTTGTAGCGCTTGATCACGTCGTAATTCTTCGTCACCAGGAACACGGGGCCGGCGCGACCATCCGGCACCTTCAGTTCCGCGGTGTCGGAGGGGCGGGGGAAAGGCTTGCCATTGGCACGCACCACACCGATGGATTGCCAGCGCGCCAGTGACATTTTTCCACCCGGAAACTTGCGGCCGGAGGGCAATGCGGCAGTTTCGTAACCCCATGTCTCGCCGCCGCGCCAGCCGTTCTTGCGCAGAAGGTTCGCGGCGGTGGCCAATGCGTCGGGCACCGAGCCCCAGATGTCACGGCGGCCATCGCCATCCATGTCGACGGCATAGGCCTGATAGCTGGTCGGAATGAACTGGGTGTGCCCCATGGCGCCGGCCCAGGAACTCGTCAGATGGCCGACATCGATGTCACCCGTCTGCAGAATCTTGAGGGCGGCGATGAGCTGCTGGCGGGCAAATTTCGCACGGCGCTTGTCGGCATAGGCAAGGGTTGCGAGCGAGCGGGGAAGGCTGCGCATCACGCGCTCGTTCTTCAGCACTTCGCCGTAGTTGGATTCGATGGACCAGATGGCCAGCAGCACATAACGGCTGACGCCGAACTGGCGTTCGATGCGGTCGAGCCAGGGCTTCCATTGGCGGGCCATGCGCCGGCCGGTCTCGATGGTGTCCTGCTGGACGCGGTTGTCGAAATATTCCCAGGCCTCGGCGCGGAATTCGGGCTGATAGCGGGCCTTTTCCAGAACTTCCGGATCAGGCTCGCTGACGCCCCTGAAGGCGCGGTCGTAGGTGGAGCCTGAAATACCGTTCTGCATGGCGACGGAGCGGAATTGGGAAATCCAGCGCTGAAATCCGGCGTCTGCGAACGCGGGCAGCGGGGTGGCCATCACCATTGCCGCAGAACAAGCAATCACGGCGAGAGACAGTTTTCGCACGGGAAAGCGGGACAACATGGGAACCTCCGTTACAAACAGTCTAGCGCATCGGTCCCGAAACCGGAATCGGTTTGAACGGGGATTGTCACCGAAGCGGCACTAAAAACACGTCTGTGCCCATCGAACCCGCTGGTTGAAGGGCACTTTGCCCCGACAATCGCATGAGGACGTTAGAAAATCGTTTACCATGAGTGGTCCGTATAACTTTCATGCAGGAAGGGAACTGCCTCGAAATCTGCGCATTCATTCAGGAAACATCAATCGGGCGTTGTTAAGACCGGCGTCCGTATCCGACGTCAAATCTCCCCGGGGGTAGTGCACCATGAAAAAGCTTCGCAAGGCAGTCTTTCCCGTTGCCGGTCTGGGAACCCGTTTTCTTCCCGCCACGAAGGCCATCCCCAAGGAGATGCTGACGGTGGTCGACCGCCCGGTCATCCAATATGTGGTGGATGAAGCGCGTGCTGCGGGAATAGAGCACTTCATCTTCGTCACCGGGCGCAACAAGGCGGTCATCGAGGATCATTTCGACATTCAGGTCGAGCTCTATGACACGCTGGCGCAACGCGGCAAGGACGATGTGCTTGCACGGCTGCGCAGCCTCCAGCCAGAACCCGGTCAGACGAGCTTTACGCGCCAGCAGGAGCCTCTCGGTCTTGGGCATGCCGTCTGGTGCGCCCGCGAGTTGGTTGGGGATGAGCCGTTTGCGCTGCTCTTACCGGACATGATCATGCAGGCCGAAGAGGGATGCCTCAGCCGCATGGTCGAAGTGTTCAACGAAACAGGCGGCAACATTCTTTCGGTCGAGGAATGCGATCCGTCACAGGCCCACAAATACGGCATTGTGGGGCGCGGCAGCGATGTGGCCGGCGGGTTCGAAATCAACGCGATGGTGGAGAAGCCAAAGCCGGGCGATGCGCCATCCAACTTCTACATCAATGGCCGCTATATCCTTCAGCCGGAGATTTTCGCGTTGCTTGGCCACCATGAGCGCGGGGCCGGCGGTGAGATCCAGCTTACCGACGCCATGCTCAAGCTGATGGGGAACCAACCCTTCCACGGCTATCATTTCACCGGACGCACTTTCGATTGTGGCTCGCCGGAAGGTTTTGTCGAGGCGAATATCGCCTTCGCGCTCGCGCGCCCTGACCTGCGTGAGCATGTGCTGAAGGTCATGGGCACGGAATCGGGGAACTAGGGCTTCCTGGCCCCGGTTTTCCGGGGCTTCTTCAGCGCTGCATCTTCATGCCGAGGAAGACGCTGGTGGCATCGTAATCGCGGCCGGGCAACTGGCTCGAACGGCTTTCATAGCGGGCCCGTCCGGTGATGCCGAGGGTGCGGTTCAGCCACCAGGTCATGCCGGCCTGCCCGCTCCAGGTCAGCTCGCTGCCACCGGCGCTGTAATCGCGCCAGGAAAGCCCGGCAACGGCTTCTGCCGTCAGGTTCTCGCGGATCTGGCGTTCGACGCCGACCGTTCCCGCATAGAGTATCGATCCGCTTTGTCCGGCGTCGGTCGTGCCTTCGATGATGGTCGAGCCGTCGAGGCTTACGGTCGTGCCGCGGACCGGAGACCAATCCAGACTGGCGGCGAGCGCAAGGCCGGATATGGAATCGAGCCGCTTGTCGTCCAGATCCTCAGTAATCCAGCCGAGAGAGGCTTCGCCCGACAGTTTTTCCTCCAAGTCGACCATCACGCCGGCGCGCAGGGCATAGCGGTTGGCCGAGCGCTGATAGCCGGCGCTGTCGTCCTTCAGATCGTAGAAACGTCGCCCGATCTCACCTTCCACGAATGGTGTGAGGGCGGGCGATATCTGGTAGCCCGTGCGCAGGCGCAGCGTGGCAAGTGTCGCGTTGCGTTCCTCCTGGGAGAGCGTTCCGCCGCCGATCAGTTTCGCATCCGCATACTGGTCGCGTGTGACTTCGCCGGTCGCACTCAGGCGCAGCTTGCCGATATCCTTGGCAAGCCCGAGGCTTCCGTCGATCGTGTGGCGCAGAGGCTGGTCCTCGACCCCGGCGATAATGACGGGAGAGGAAGCGGATTCGGGCCTTACCGTGTAACCCAGGCGAGCAAGGGCGGTGTATTCATGGGCAAGGTCCAGCCTCAGGCTGCCGCTGATGCCGCCCTGAAGCTCGGAGACTTCGTCGCCGGAAAGGGATTTCCGAAAGGTGCCGTAGGCCTCGCCGGTCGCTGCATGGAGCGACCAGTCGGAAGCAGCATTCAGTCGCAGGGTTGTTTCCGAAAGGATAGCCTCGCTGCCGCCGGGGCTCGAATCGGCGTTCGAAGTCCAGGTGAGGCCCTGTTCAAGCGTGGGGACGACCGTGAACGTCCCAAGCCTCAGCCCCACGGGCGCGTATGGATTTTCTTCCGGGTTCAACAATCCCCGTTCCAGCGCGGTCGCGCGTGGATTGAGCGCCTCGGCGCGGGCCAGCGAACGGCGCTCCTCAGCGTCGGCTACAGGCGTTCTGAGCGAGCCGGTGGAGAGAGGATCGGTTTCTGACGATGGTTGTTCGGCCGGCGTAGCCGTAACCGGCTCTTCGACAAGACCAGGATTGGCGCGTTCCCGCCGCGCTCGCTCGCGGGCAGCCGCTGTCGAAAGGGGACGCACAGGCGCGGCGTTGCCGGTTCGTGCGGAGGACGACCCGGATTGATTGTCGGGGTCTGCATCCTGTCCGCTATCCAGGGGGCTTGCGGTCGCTGGCCGGTAGGACGGTGTGGGGATGCCTGTATTCGATGCGGCGACCGCCGCGCGTTCTGCCGCGCGGGCCTGTGAACCGGGCAGGAGGATTTCATTGATTTCCGATTCGAGCACGGCGCCGCGCAGGCCGGCTCCGGCGCTGGCATCCTGGGCCCACAGGGGCGCCGTGGAGCAGGCAAGACCGATCCCCAACGCGCCGAGCGCTGTCGTGAGGCGCAGGCCACGCGCGCGAACCATTAATGCATCACCGGTACGAGACATGGATGTTCCGAACAATTCGGCACGCAAGCCGAGATTTTTACTTAGCAAAAGGTAAAGGAGTGCGGTTAACGGAAGGTTGACGGGCATGTGCAAGGCTGTTTGACACCGACAATCAGGATTGGACAGCCGGACGCGGAAACGCTAAGGGCAACATCATGCTCAGAGACACCACATTGACCATTGACCGGCGCAGCGTGATCGCCTCGGCGGTACGTACCCTGGAAACGGAACGCGCCGGCCTCAAGGCGCTTGCCGAAGCTCTCGATAACGGATTGGCCGAGCCGTTCGCCGCGGCTGTGCAAACCATCATCGCCAGCAAGGGGCGGGTGATTGTCACAGGTGTCGGCAAGAGCGGTCATATCGGCTCCAAGATCGCCGCCACGCTCGCTTCCACCGGAACTCCGGCCTTCTTCGTGCACCCGGCGGAAGCCAATCACGGCGATCTCGGCATGATCGCGCCGGATGACGTGATCATCGCCATGTCCTGGTCGGGCGAGACCTCCGAACTGCATGGTATCGTCGCTTACGCGCGGCGTTTCGCCATTCCCATCATCGCGGTCACCGCTGGCAAGGCCTCTGCGCTTGCCAGGGAAGCAGGCATCGTCCTGGGCTTGCCGCGTGCCGCCGAAGCCTGCCCGCACGGGCTGGCGCCTACGACCTCGACCGTTCTGCAACTCGTCATGGGGGATGCGCTGGCTGTGGCGCTGCTCGAGGCGCGGGGGTTCACGGCGGATCATTTCCGCACGTTCCATCCCGGCGGCCAGCTGGGTGCGAAGCTGACCCAGGTGCGCAACATCATGCATCAGGGCGAGAAGCTGCCGCTCGCCGCAAGCGGCACGTTGATGCGCGAAGCCATTCTGGTGATGACGCGGAAAGGATTCGGCTGCGTGGGAATCACGGATCCCGCCGGCAAGCTGATCGGCATCATCACTGATGGCGATCTCCGGCGGCATATCGACAGCGAGCTTCTGTCGATGAGTGTGGATCAGGTGATGACGCGCAATCCCAAGACGATTGCGCCTGAAACGCTCGCTGAAAGCGCGCTCCAGATCATCAATTCATCGGCGATTACGACACTGATGGTGGTGGATGAAGGCAAGCCCTGTGGCGTCGTGCACCTGCATGACTTATTGCGCATCGGCGCTGCCTGAAGCTTCCCGGCTCCGTTTTCTCTTCTGAACGGTATATGTGGCGCCAGACTGGCGCCACATCGTTAAGCACTATTGTAAAGGTGCGACTTCCAGAGTGCCATTCTGCACGGCCACGATGCGCACCTGCATTCCGGCGGGCAGATCGGGGCCGGTTACGCGCCATAAGGTGTCGTCGATCCTGATGCGGCCGAAACCGTTATCGATCGCGCTTTCAAGTCGTGCCGTGCGGCCGACCAGCTGTTCGGCCCGTCGGTTGAGAAGCGGCTGGTCGGTTTCCTCATTGCGGCGCGAATCCATCATCCGCTTGCCGACATAGGCAGAGATGAGGGACAGGGCCAGGAACAGAAGAACCTGAACCTGCCAGCTCCAGAACGCCAGTTCCCAGAGCTGAAGCGAAAGGGCGCCAACGAGGATCGCTGCGATGCCGATCCAAAGAAGGAAAACGCCGGGCACAAGGATTTCGGCTGCGAGCAGCACGAAGCCGAGCAACATCCAGTTCCAGGGGCCAAGCTCTGCCAGGATTTTCAGCAACATGGTTCAGCCCTAATCCTGCTCCGGCCCCGTGCGCGGCGGGCGCGCGGTGGAGACGCGGGGCTGGCGTTGCGTCGATTGCTGGACGCCGTTCTCGCCGAAGACCTCGCGCGCGATAGAGCCGATGCCCCCCAGCGAACCGATCAGGGATGAAGCCTCGAAGGGCATCAGCACGATCTTGTTGTTGCTGGAGGAGCCGATCTTGGCGATGGCATCGGTGTATTTCTGCGCCACGAAGTAGTTCACGGCCTGCATGTCGCCGGCCGCGATCGCCTCCGACACCACCTGTGTTGCACGGGCTTCGGCTTCGGCCGCGCGTTCGCGCGCCTCGGCATCGCGGAACGCAGCCTCGCGGCGGCCTTCGGCTTGCAGGATCTCGGCCTGCTTCAGGCCTTCGGCTTCAAGGATCTGCGCGCGCTTGTTGCGCTCGGCCATCATCTGGCGGGCCATGGATTCGACGAGATTTGCCGGCGGGTTGATATCCTTGATCTCGACGCGGGTCATCTTGATGCCCCAGGGGTTTGCCGCATCGTCGACGATATGCAGAAGCTTTTCGTTGATCGTATCGCGGTTGGACAAAAGCTCGTCGAGATCCATCGAGCCCATGACGGAACGGATGTTCGTCATGGTGAGGTTCAGGATTGCATTCTGGAGACCGGATACCTGATAGGCGGCCTGCGCGGCGGTGAGGACCTGATAAAATGCCACACCGTCGACGGCGACGATGGCGTTGTCGCGGGTGATGACTTCCTGCGTGGGAACGTCGAGCACCTGCTCCATCATGTTCATCTTCGCGCCGATCCGGTCGATGAACGGCACGATGAGGTTGAGGCCGGGGGTCAGGGTGCGGGTATAGCGTCCGAACCGCTCCACGGTGAAATTGAAACCCTGCGGCACCGTCTTGATGCCCGAGAAGAGCAGAAGCAGGACAAGAACCACCAGAACGGGGATGACGATGTCGAAACCGGAAAAGGGCATTTCATCTCCTAATCCGTTTCATCTCTTCAGGCAGAAGGATGAAACGCTCTATCTCAAATGTTCACCGCGACGGGCGGTATCGGTGTCCAGGACGAACCGGGCAACGCGGAATGCGCGATTCGCTCTTTGCACCTCAGTTTAGGCGCGAGTTGGACCATATCCTACAACGACACGCCGGCCCGTCTACAGAAGGCGGAATCTTCCGCCCGGACGCAGAGGCCCGACACTGTCCGCCATGGTTCAAACCCAGCCGGAAAGCTCCCGGCGCACCAGGGTTTCTATCACCGCCATGCCTTCTTCGGAATCGTTCAGGCAGGGGATATGGGTGAAATTCGTGCCGCCGGCATGATGGAATATCTCGCCCGCCTCCCCGGCGATCTCCTCCAGCGTTTCGAGGCAGTCCGATACAAAGCCGGGATTGAAGACGGCGATGGATTTGACGCCCTCCTTCGCCAGCTTCTCCACGGTCTTGTCCGTATAGGGTTGCAGCCATTCCTCCGGACCGAAACGGGACTGGAAGCAGGTCATCAGCTTCTTTTCGTCCCAGCCGAGCCGTTCGCGCAGCAGACGCGAGGTCTTGTGGCAGTGGCAATGGTAGGGATCGCCGCGCTTGAAATAGCTTTCAGGAATGCCGTGATAGGAAGCGATGACCACTTCCGGCTCGAAATCGAGACCCGCCAGATGCTTCTCTATGGAGCGCGCCAGGGCCTCGATATAGGCAGGCTCGTCCTGATAGGAGGGGATCGTACGTATGGCGGGCTGAAAGCGCATCTTCATCAGCGCCTCGAAGAAGCAATCGTTCACGGTGGCCGTGGTGGTCGCCGAATATTGCGGGTAGAGGGGGAACATCACGATCCGGTCGCATCCCCGCTCCATCATGCTTTTCGTAACGCTTTCGATGGACGGATTGCCATAGCGCATCGCCCAGTCGACGATCACATGCTCATATTCGCCGAGCGCTTGCGCCAGTTTTTCTCCCTGGGCACGGGTGAAGGTCCGTAAGGGCGACTCGTTGCGTTCATGGTTCCAAATCTGCTTGTAGGCGGCCCCGGATTTTTTCGGACGCGTGTTGAGCACGATGCCGTACAGGATCGGGAACCAGATGGCGCGCGGCCATTCGATGACGCGCTTGTCCGACAGGAACTCCTTCAGATAGCGGCGCATGGGCTGGAAGTCGGTGCCGTCAGGCGTGCCGAGGTTCACCAACAGCACGCCGACCTTGCCGACCCGCACCTGCGGATGCCCGCTTGGCAGCGGGCCGATGGCTTTGGCTGCTTCGGAACTTATTTTCGTGGGGAGGGTCATTCTTTGTCTCCGATCATCCTCGCATAGCTAGCGAAGGCAGACAGGTTTTCAATGGAACGTGTAGCCGCAGGCTGGGATGCGCGTTTTCCCGATCGCGCAGAGAGGGCTTCGTTCGGTTGTTTTTATTGTTCATGCCGGGCTGGATGATACCGGTCTATGTCAGACCCATAGCAAAAAACCCCGCTCAGGGAGAGCGGGGTTTTTCTGATCGGTCATTCTCAGACCTTTTGGCGCGCCGGATACAGAGACCGTGACCGGATTTCGGTGCGATGCGCCGATGCCGGCCCTGTCACTTGGCGTCGGGCAGGCTCAGTGTGGAGCCGATTTCCAGCTTGCGCGCCTTGACCGAAGGATTGGCCTTGGCAATGTCCTGCCACTTGCCGGGGTCGCCATAATAGCTCTTTGCGATGTCCCACAGCGTGTCGCCTGCCGCAATGGTGTGCGTCTTGACCTCGGCCATGGCGGCCTTTCCGTCGCTTTCCATCTTCTGCATGGCGCCGGCGGCTTCATCCTTTGCCTTGTCCATCATGCCTTTGGTGTCATCTGCCATGGACTTTGCGTCGTCGGCAGCGCCTTTCATGGCTTCATCCGCCTTCTTGGCGGCATCGTCCATCATGGTCTTTGCGCCTTCGGCGGCATCCTTCATGGCGTCGTCGGCTTTTTTCACGGCTTCGCCAGCCATGGACTTTGCGTCATCCGCCATCGTCTTCATGGCTTCGCCGGTCTTGGCCGTGGTTTCCTTGGCGGCGGTTTCGGCGTCCTTGGCCATGGTTCCGGCATCGCCCTTGAGCTTGTCGACCGTCGCTTCGACCTTGGTCTTGGCGTCGGCGGCCATGTTCTTCATGGCTTCTCCGGCTTTCTGCGCTGCATTGCCGACGGCGGTGGCCGCATCCTTCGCCATGGAATTGCCGGCCGCATCCGACTTGACCGCGGTCACGCGGCCTTCAACGAAGGGCTTGTAGGGCTTGTGGGCAACCATGTAGTCGGCAAGCACGGTTTCCAGGCCGGGGCCGAAGTCATAGGCATTTTCGGCCTTCTCGGCGAAGAGCTTGTAGCCGTCGCCGCCATTGCGCATGAAGTTGTTCGTGGCGATGGTGTAGGTGGCTTCCGGGTCGATGGCCTTCCAGCCGTCGCCATCCTTGACCTCGACCGATTTGATGCGGCCTTCATTGGGGGCGACCGACGGGTCAAAGCTGTAGCGCAGGCCTGAAACCTGAGGGAAGCGGCCGGCGCCTTCCTCGATGAGGCTGACGCCGCTTTCAAGCGATGCCACGACATCGGCGCCCTTCAACTGGAAAGTCGCGAGCGTGTTCTGGAAGGGGAGAACGGCAAGGACTTCACCCATGGTGACTTCGCCCTGGTCGATGGAGGCGCGCAGACCGCCGCCATTGGTTATGGCGAACTGGACCCCCTGCGCCTTGACGCGATCGAGCATGGCGTCGGTCACAAGATTTCCCATCTCGCATTCGGCGGCGCGGCAGGTTTCACGCCCGCCATCGACGGGAGCGGCGGTCTCGGCCACGACCTTGTTCTTCAGTTCCTCGATCGGGCCTCCGAGTTCCTTGACGCGGGCAAGGACCGATTCGTCGGGAACGACGGAGGAATCGATGAGCTTCACATCGCCCGCAGCCTGCGTGACGACGCCTTCATCGTTGAAGACCACCTTGAGGTCGCCAAGATATTTCGAATAGGACGCGGCCTGGACCACCGGCACCTTGTAGCCGTCCGGATTGTCCACCATCGTCGGGTAGGGGCCCTCAGCCCCCTCCACCGTGTTGGAGAGAAGCGTGTTGGTGTGACCGCCAACAACCACGTCGACACCGGGGATCTTGGCGATGGCCGCCAGATCGCGGGGGTAGCCAACATGGGTCAGCGCAATCACCTTGTTGACGCCATCGGCGGTGGCGGCCTTCACGGCTTCCGTGATGCCTTCCACATCCTCGATGATATGGACGTGCTCGCCGGGGGAAGAAAGTTCGGCCGTGTCGTTGGCCACGGCGCCGACGATGGCCACTTTCTGGCCGCCGACATCGAGAACCACATAGGGTTTGACCCGGTCGCCGAGCTTGGAGGCTGCCTGCGCCTTGACGTTGGAGCCAAGCACGGGGAACTCGACCTTGTCGAGGAAGGTGGCGAGGCCGTCCTCGCCATCGTCGAATTCGTGGTTGCCGACCACCATTGCGTCGGTCTTCATCAGGTTCAGGAATTCGGCCTCAACCGAACCCTTGTAGGTCGTATAGAACAACGACCCCTGGAAATTGTCGCCGGCATTGAGGAACACGACATTCTGGCCGTCGAGCGCCTTGCGGGCGTCGGCAACGGCAGTGACAAGGCGAGCAGCGCCGCCGAAACATTTGCCTTCCGTTTCGTCCTCGGACGAGCAGGTGGAATCGTATTTGTTGATGGATTCTATGCGGCTGTGCCAATCGTTGATGTGCAGAATGTTCAATGTGTAGTCCGCAAAGGCTGCGCTGGCGCTGAGAGCCAGGGCCGATACGGTCAGCGAAGCAAGGGCAAGACGTTTCTGCATTGTGAAGTCTCCTACGGAAGGATCTGTCGCGATCTTTATCGCCGCATCGTGACGTCCGGTTAAAGACGCGGGTGTGGCATGTTTTCATCGGGCCCCAGGCGATGCAAGTGAAACTTGGGTATGTATTGGGTTAGCGTTTCGTGCCGAAACACCATTCTGACGCGTGCGGCGAGCCGTCTTGCGCTGGATCAAGGACAGGCACAAAACTCGGATGGATGGTGGGGTCCCACTTGTCTGGAGCGACAACAATGGCAGCACGGGTTTCTCCGGCCGGTTATTCGGCCACACAGATCGTTCTTCACTGGCTGATTGCCGCACTCGTCATATTCCAGGTGATATTCGGCGAGGAAATCGTGCCTGCCTATCGTGCCCTGCGCCAAGGGCAGGAACCGGCAGCCGATGCGCTGGCGAGCGCGAATATTCACATCTATGTCGGGATCGCGATCCTGGTTCTGGCGGTGATCCGTCTTTCCATTCGCCTGATCCGTGGCGTGCCTCAGCCGCCGGCGGATGAAAGCGTTTTCCAGCGGCGGCTGGCGGCTGTGGTGCATGTCATACTCTACGCCGTGATCTTCGGAATGCCGATTACCGGCGGCATGGCTTGGTTTCTGGGGATCGGCACGATGGGTGAGATTCACGAGCTGGCAAAGCCGGTGGTCGTTATAGCCGTGGCGCTGCATGTGGTGGGGGCGCTGTGGCAGCACTTCGTCGTGCGTTCGAACGTGCTTGTGCGGATGCTGAAACCGGGGCCGCGTGGCGCGGCCTAGGGCCTTCGCAGTCAGGTGAAATCATCGGGCGTCCGCATACATGCGGAAAAGCAGAAAGATGAAATGGAGAACAAGAAGCCGGAGCGTTCAGGCACCTTCGCCTGAACGCTCCTGGCGGTTACGCGGTGGCTTCGGAAACCGTGGCCTCGACATGATCGATCAGCGAATCGGGCAAGCCGAGCCGGCCGGCCAGCATGTCCAGATAGCCGCGCTCGGCGCGGGTCTTCGGTTCGATCGTGAGGCGCGAGGCCGTGTAAAGCTCGATCTTCTGAGCATCCGTACTGGCTGCTGAAACCAGTGCATCGAGGTCCACCGGCTCTTCAAGCTCGCGCAGCAGAAAAGACTCGGCTTCATCCCCGATGCCGGCCAGCTTCAGACGGTCGGCGATCTTGGTGCGTTCGGCGTCGTCGATGCGGCCATCCGCACGGGCCGCAGCGATCATCGCGCGTACCAGAGCCAGCGCGAACTCGGTCTCACCCTGGGGAGCCTGCGCGGGATCGAAGGTTGTGTCGGGGGGCGGAGGAAGAAGGTCGCCTTCGCGGGCGGCTTCATTGGGCTCCTTGCCCGACTGATAATTCTGATAGGCCTTGTAGGCGAGCCCCGCAACGGCGGCGAGACCACCCAGCTTAAGGGCGCTTCCAGTCACGGAGCGTCCGGCCTTGGTGCCGAGCAGAACCGCGGCGATAGCGCCCGTTGCAAGCGGATTGTCCTTGGCGAGCTGGACGGCCTGACCTGCCTTATCGCGCACGGTGCCCTGCGTTCCGGGGACCTGAGAGCCCAGCAAATCGTCTAGCAGCTTCTTTGGATCGATCATCCGCTTCTCCTCATTTGGCATCGGCCCTCTCGGCCGTCATGCGCAAAGGTAGGAGCGTCATCGTTGCATTGCAATGACAGCGTGTATCGGCAATTGGAATGAAAGCACTGCCGCGAGCGAATTCCGGTGCACCCGCGGGAGCAGGACCTGTCGCGTCAGCGGCGGGGGCGTGCGCCAATGGGGAAGGGGGTTCCGCGCTTCTCCGCAAGTTCGATCTGGCGCTGGCGTTCGGCATAGCGGGTGCGATCCTCTGCGCTGCGCGTTTCGAAACAGTGCGGGCAGGAAACGCCTTCCTCGTACTGGGGAGAAGCGCATTCCTCGGGCGTCAGGGGATGCCGGCAGGCACGACACAGGGAGGCTTCGCCGATCTCGAGGCCGTGCCCGACCGAAACGCGCTCGTCGAACACGAAGCACTCACCCTGCCACAGGCTTTCGGAGGAGGGCACTTTCTCCAGATATTTCAGGATGCCGCCCTTGAGGTGATAGACCTCCTCGACCCCTTGCAGTTTCATGAAGGCGGTGGCCTTTTCGCAACGTATGCCGCCGGTGCAGAACATGGCGACCTTGCGTCCCTTGAGCCTGTTGAGGTTGCGTTCGGCCCAGGCCGGGAATTCTCGGAACGTCTCCGTGCGCGGGTCCTCGGCGCCTGAAAATGTGCCGATCGCGGTCTCATATGCGTTTCGCGTATCGACCACCAATGTGTCGGGGTCCGAAATCAATGCATTCCAGTCGGCCGGGTCGACATAGGTGCCAGCGTGGCGCTCGGGGTCTATGCCCTCCACGCCCATCGTGACGATTTCCTTTTTCAACCTGACTTTCATGCGATGAAAGGGGAGCGTTTCGGCGTGGCTGTATTTCACGTCGAGGCCGGACAAGGCAGGGATCGCTTCCAGATAGGCAATGAGGCCGGCGATTGCCCCGGATGTTCCGGCCACGGTTCCGTTGATGCCTTCGGCGGCCAGCAGAAGCGTGCCGCGGATACCGCGCTCGCAGCAGAACGCGGCAAGAGGCGCACGCAACGCCTCGTGGTCGGGCAGTGTTGCGAAGCGATAAAGAGCCGCAACGCGAACCGGTAGATCTTCAGGGGACGCAACCATGGGCGTCTCCTACGCTCGCGCGCTACGCCTTGCAAGAAAAAGCAGTGCATCCGGGGACAGGCATGGATGCTGCATTCCGCATATTCCCTCTTTTGTCCCCGGCGCAGCAGGGGTGGTGATGATGATGCATCATAATTGTCGTGAGGAAAGCGGATGCTTGCGCCGGATGCAGTCGAGACGATAACGCGGATGGCCCGCGAAGAGGGGGTGGAGGCGGCATCTCTGCTCGCCATCATCCAGATCGAGAGCGGTGGCCGGGTTCACGCCATGATCGATGGTCGCGCCGAACCGTTGATCCGGTTCGAAGGGCATTATTTCGACCGGAGGCTTTCCGGAAGCCTGCGCGAAAAAGCGCGTGTGGCAGGCCTTTCCTCCCCAAAGGCGGGGGGCATCGCCAATCCTGCGAGCCAGGCGGGGCGTTGGGCGCTTTTACGCCGGGCGGCGGCTTTTGCCCCGGATGCCGCCTATGAATCGGTGTCCTGGGGGGTCGGGCAGGTTATGGGGGCGCACTGGCAGATGCTGGGATATGACAGCGTTGCCGCCCTTGTCGAGGAAGCCCGTTCGGGCCTTGCTGGGCAGGCGCGGCTGATGCTGCGCTATCTGGAGAAGACGGGTCTGAGAGGCGCATTGGGACGGCATGACTGGGCAGCGGTCGCGCGGGGATATAACGGCCCCGCCTATGCGGCGAATGGCTATGACCGCAAGCTTGCCCGCGCCTACAGAAGTTATGCGGCAGTGGCTGGCGAAACCGCCGGTGACCGGCTTGCTTTCGGCATGCGGGGCGAGGCGGTGCGGGACCTGCAAATGCTGCTGTCGGCCCAGGGATATCCGCTCGAAACGGATGGTATATTCGGGGCCCGTACCGCAGAGGCGGTCAAGCGCTTCCAAAGGGACCGGGGGCTTGCGGTGACAGGTGAGGCGGACGCGCCTACGAATGAGGCTTTGCGTGTGGCCGTGCCGCTGGATGGCCTTGCCGGTTTTCTCTGGCATTGGGTTTGCGGGATTCTACGCCGCTTCCGGACCTGAGCGCGGAACGCGGCCCTTGCGCCATGGAAGCGAAATGTGCTCAAGAGCGGTCATCGCGTATAAGGCGTGCTTCTGAAGGAGACCGATCAGAATGAAAGCGGCAATGCAAAGGAAGCAGGATGCGCTGGAAGCCGTCCTTACGGGGCAGCCCGTCATTCCCGTGTTGAAGATCGACCGCCTTGCCGACGCGGTGCCGCTGGCGCAGGCGCTGGTGCGTGGCGGGCTTCCGGCAATCGAGATCACCCTGCGCACGCCCGATGCCATCGATGCCATTCGCCTCGTCTGCGAGGAAGTGCCGGATGCGATTGTCGGGGCGGGCACGATCCTCACCGGCAAGGATTTTTCCAATGCCGTTTCTGCCGGCGCGCGCTTCATCGTCAGTCCCGGAATCACGCAGGAGCTGCTTGATGCGGCTTCGCTGTCGGAGGTGCCGTTTCTGCCGGGCGCAGCAACGCCCAGCGAGGTGATGGCCGCACGCGAGGAAGGATATCGTCTTTTGAAATTCTTCCCGGCGGAACAGGCCGGTGGGGTGCCTTTCCTCAAAGCGCTTGCCTCACCGCTCGCCACGATCCGTTTCTGTCCGACAGGCGGGGTCTCCCCGAAGAATGTTGGGAACTACCTGTCCTTGCCGAATGTCATCTGCGTGGGTGGGTCCTGGGTTGCGCCCGACACGGAAATCGCCGCGGGCAATTGGCAGGCAATCGAGGAACTGGCCCGGCAGGCAAGCACCCTCAAAGCGTGACGCACGGCTTTCCACGGCAATAAAAAAAGCGGGGCTTCAGCCCCGCTTTTTGTTTCAGTGCCCGGTTTCTCAGTTGGTCCTGAACTTCGCCATGGAGAGGAAGTTCACGGCCTTGCCAGTGAAGCGGGTGGCGTCGGCAACCGTCTCCGTCTGCTGGAAGCCGGCGGTATAGACGGCGTTGGGCGCACGGACGAACTCGCTGCCGAATGCGGGCGGATGCGTCACGTGGGCGGCCTCGGTCAGCATCGAGCGGCTGCTGAGGGCGCGGCGGGCCCCATTATCGACCTTGGCTGCGACAACCATAGGCTGGGCTTCAGGCGTAACGTCTTTAGGCCCCGGCTTGGCGGACTTGCCGGTGCTGACGGAGCGGCTGGCCATCCGCAGGGCGCTCTGTTCGGCTTCGGCCTTGGCGAGCATCGCCAGACGCGGAGAAGCCGATACCGGACGGGCTGCCGGTTCTGCCGCCGCCTGCGGGACGAAAGCTTCCTCATCCGCTGCGGCAAGTGTCGGCTTCTGGATCGCCTGAATCTGCGGCGCAGGCGCGGGGACCGGCGCGGTTTCCTGAAGAGCCGCAACCGTGAAGTCCTGTGCGCCGCCCTGCTGCGGGCGATGCGTGGGAAGCGGCATGTAGGCTGCCGTCGTGACAGGCTCCTCCGGCTCGCTGTCGGCCTGTGCCAGCACGCTGGCAATGGCATCCGGTGCTTCGGTGCGCGCGGATGCGATCTGGATCATGGCATCACGCGTCGCCTGTTCGGCAGTGACCGGGGCAGTGGCTGGCGTATAGTCCGGCCGATGGGTGGGAAGCGGCACGTTGGAGGCAACCAGCAGGGCGGTGCCCTCTTCCTGTGCGGCTGGCGTCTCCTGAATGACAGGGGCTTCCTCGACCGGCTTGACCTGGAAGGGCAGGGATTCGCCGACGGCGGCATCCGGGCGCGGCGCCGAACGCGGCAGCGGGAGATTCCGCTCAGGCAGCGCGGCGATGATCGTGGCGGGCGTTTCAGCAGGTGCAACGGGAGCTGCGGGGGGAGCTGCCGGTGCTGGCTGGGCAGCCGGCACGGGCTGCGGAGCAGGCGCTGCCCGACGGGGAGCGGGAGCCGCAGCAACCGCGACGTCGGCATTGTCCTCTTCCTCGTCGGCGCCGCCGCCAAAGAGCGCGGCCAGAAGGCCGCCGCCGCCCTTGCGGTTGTTGCTGCCGGTGTCGCGGGCCACCTGAACCGAACCGCCGCCACGCTTGCGGGATTCGTAGGCTGCGAGAGCCTGCTTGTAACCCGGCAGAGGCTTGCCGTCGGTTGGGACATGGATGGTCTTGCCGTCCGGGAACAGGGCCAGAAGCTCCTGCCGGCTCATGCGCGGCCAGTGGCGCACATTGCCAACATCCAGGTGCACGAAGGGCGAACCCGAGCGTGGGTAGTAGCCGACCCCACCGGCCTGGAATTTCAGGGCGGTCGCGCGCAGCTTCGCAAGCTTTACGTCAGGCAGATAGAAGTCGATGGCCTTGCCGAGCATATGCTGGCTTTTCTTCGCAACGCCGCTCGAGCGGCTGCGAAGCATGGAATTGGTGGCGGGAGAACGGTATGCGGAGACGACGTGGATGTAATCGCGCGATCCGCTGGCGCGATAGACTTCCCACAACAGATCGAGAAGCTGAGGGTTCATCTTGGTCGGCTCGTTGCGCCGCCAGTCGCGCAGGAAACGATTGACCTGCTTGAGGCCGCTGTCGATATAGCGCCCGTTCTTCTTATACGTGATTTCGGCACGTTCCTTCGTATGGATGAAATACAGCTTGAGCGTCCGCGTCTCGGCGTGGGCTGCCGGCACGGCGACCGCCAGCGCTCCCATTGCAAGCATCAAACCGGCGAGCAGCTTCACTCCCGCGAGCGAAGGCAAGCGCCATCCCAATAGGTGAAGGTTACTTTGTCTCAAGATCCGTGGCCTTGTAGGCTTGATGAATGTCCCCCGAGCCACTGCCCGGAACTACCTCGTCCCACTCTTCCGATTATCCAATCTAATGGTTAACCCGGTCTTATTAAAGCAGGAATGGGGGAAGAGGATGGCGATAACGTGGCAAAACGTGCTGAAACCTCGCATGGTGAATGGTTTATTAAGCGACGCTTTCGCGAGGCTTGCGCGGTTGAGCCGAGGCAGGCGCCCGAATCATCCGCGCAGGCAATGCCTGAATCGTTCCGGGCCTGCGCTGGTGCAGGGTTCGGGGGTGGCGCGCTCAGGCGCCCGACGCGCCTGAAGGCGGTACCTTGCCCGACGTGTCCAGGCCCATTTCATGCAGCTTGCGATAGAGTGTGGAGCGGCCGATGCCAAGCCGGCGCGCCACTTCGCTCATCTGGCCGCCATAATGTTCGATGGCAAGCCGGATAACATCCTGCTCGATTGCGCCCATCGGGCGAATGTTGCCGCTTTCATCGATCACGCGCAGGAAATCCTTTTGCGAAATCGGCTCCGGCGCAGCGTTTGTTCCCGGTATCTCCAGGGGCAGGGTCCCTTCCGCAGCGGAGGGAGCGGAGGAAACATCGTCCACGGATATGCCCTCCACCTGAGCGCGGATCTGGGGGAAGTCACCGCTGCCAAGCATCCCGCTTTCGCACAGGACCACGGCACGGAAGACGGCGTTCTCCAGCTGGCGGACATTGCCCGGCCAATCATGCGCGGCGAGAAGCGCCAGCGCCTCGGGGGAGATGCCGGTGATGCGGTTCTGATGCGTATGGGCGAAGCGCGCGATAAAGGTATGAACGAGAAGCGGAATATCCTCGCGACGGTCCCTGAGCGGCGGCACCATGATCGGGAACACGTTGAGTCGGTAGAACAAATCTTCGCGGAAGCGGGCTTCCTTCACGCGCTGTATGAGATCGTGATTGGTGGCGGAGATGAGACGAATGTCGACGGTGCGCGTGGCGCGGCCACCGACGGAATCGACTTCCCCTTCCTGCACGGCGCGCAGCAGCTTGACCTGCACATCAAGCGGCAGGTCGCCGATCTCGTCGAGAAACAGGGTTCCTGTGTCCGCATCGACGAATTTGCCGGAGCGCTTTTCGGTGGCTCCGGTAAAGGCGCCTTTCTCGTGGCCGAACAGGATGCTCTCCACCAGCGTATCGGGAATTGCCCCGCAATTGACTGTGACGAAGGGCTTGCGCCTGCGATCGCTGGCGGCCTGGATGGCGCGCGCGATCAGTTCCTTGCCGACACCGGATTCTCCCTCGATCAGAACGGGAATGTTTGTGGCGGAAGCCTTGCGTGCAAGTTCGATGGCGCGGCGCATCGCCGGGCTGTTCGTGGTGATGTCGCGGAACGAGAAGGTTTTTGCTTGCTTGTCCTCTCGCTTCCGCCGGCTTTGCATGGCCGCGACCTTGAGCGCGCCGGCGATAGCCCCCGCCAGACGAGCGGGGGCGACCGGCTTGACGATGAAATCGAAGGCACCGGCACGCATGGCTTCAACGGCCGTGTCGATGCTGCCGCGTGAGGTCTGGACGATGACAGGAAGCGGATTGCCGGTGTCGCGCAGCCGGTCAAGCACCTCGATGCCCGTCATTCCGGGCATCATCAGGTCGAGGATGACGGCGCGTGTGTCGGGCTGCGAACGCTCGATGAGGCGGAGCGCGTCAGAGCCATTCTCGGCGAGAAGAGGCGTGTGGCCGAGCTTTTCGACAGCGGCCTCAAGGAGCCGGCGCTGGACCGGATCGTCGTCGACTATGAGAATGGCTTCAGACATGTCGCATTTGTGCAATGGTCTCTCGATATCCCGACCGCCGGCTGCGAACGGGGTGGATCATCATCGCATAGGCTTCTAAACAAGGGTTCAAGGATTCCGGTGAACGAAATCTTTCGTTTCGGCCCCGGCCGGGCGAAGCAAGCATGACGAGGACCTTTCATGGCCCAATTTCAGGGTAGCCGCGGTTTCGTGGCGGCAATGGACACGGCTCTGGCCGCAAACGAGAATGCAAAGGGGCTTGGGAATTTGCCCGAGTGGAACCTCGGTGATCTTTATGCCGGGCCCGACGCGCCGGAATTGAAGAGCGATCTGGAGCGCGCGGCAAAGGATGCGACCGCGTTCGAGGCCAAATGGAAAGGCAAACTCGCTGAAGAGGCAGGCAAGGGCGCCAAGGGGCGCCTCGGAGAAGCGGTCGAGGCTTACGAGGCGCTTGAGGAGCTGATGGGGCGGATCGTATCCTATTCGGGGCTTCTCTATGCGGGGGATACCTCCGACCCGGTTCGGGCCAAGCTTTATGGCGATGTGCAGGAGAAGCTGACCGATGCCAGCGCGCATCTCATCTTCTTCACGCTGGAAATGAACAATATCGAGGACAAGGTTCTGGAGGCCGCATTGGAGGCCGATGAGGGGCTTGCCCATTACAAGTCGTGGGTTCTCGATCTGCGGCGCGACAAGCCTTACCAGCTGGAAGACCGTATAGAGCAGCTCTTCCACGAGAAATCCGTTACCGGGCGGGGGGCCTGGAACCGGCTTTTCGACGAAACGATGACCAGCCTGCGCTTTTCGGTCAACGGCGAGGATCTGGCGATCGAGCAGACGCTCAACCTTCTTCAGGACGCCGATGGTGAAAAACGCCGCCGCGCTGCCGAAGCGCTGGCCGATACGTTCCGCAACAATCTGCGCGTTTTCACGCTCATCACCAACACGCTCGCCAAGGACAAGGAAATCTCCGACCGCTGGCGGGGTTTCGAGGATATCGCCGATTCCCGCCATCTGGCGAACCGCGTCGAAAGACCGGTGGTCGATGCTCTCGCGAAGGCCGTGCGCGATGCCTATCCGCGCCTTTCCCACCGTTATTATGCGATGAAGGCGAAATGGCTCGGCATGGAGAAGCTGTGCCACTGGGACCGCAACGCGCCGTTGCCCGAAACGCCGCAGGCGGTTATCGGCTGGGAAGAGGCAAAGAAGACCGTACTCGATGCCTATGGCGATTTCGCGCCGCAAATGGCCGAAATCGCGCAGCGCTTCTTCGACCGGAACTGGATCGATGCCCCGGTGAGGGCAGGCAAGTCACCGGGCGCGTTCGCTCATCCGACCGTGCCCTCGGCGCATCCGTATCTGCTGCTCAACTATCTGGGCAAGCCGCGCGACGTGATGACGCTTGCCCATGAAATGGGGCATGGCATCCACCAGGTGCTTGCCGGCAAGCAGGGCGCTCTGATGGCCCCGACGCCGCTCACACTCGCCGAGACCGCCTCGGTGTTCGGTGAGATGCTGACCTTCCGTTCCCTGCTTGCCAAGACCACGGAGCCGCGGGAGCGCAAGGCGATGCTGGCGCAGAAGGTGGAGGATATGCTGAATACGGTCGTCCGCCAGATCGCCTTCTACGAGTTCGAGCGCAAGGTGCATTCCAGGCGCCGCAGCGACGGTGAATTGACCTCCGACCAGATCGGTGCGTTGTGGCTCGAGGTTCAGGCCGAGTGTCTCGGGCCGTCCGTGCAGTTGCGCGAGGGATATGAAACCTTCTGGGCCTATATCCCGCATTTCATCCACTCACCCTTCTATGTCTACGCCTATGCTTTCGGGGATTGCCTGGTGAATTCGCTTTTCGCCGTCTACCAGCAGACGCCGGAAGGCTTTCAGGATAAGTATTTCGCGATGCTTGAGGCGGGCGGAACGAAGCATCATTCCGAGCTTCTGAAACCGTTCGGACTCGATGCAACCGATCCCGATTTCTGGAGCAAGGGCCTGTCTGTGATCGAAGGGTTGATCGACGAACTGGAAATGCTCGACAGTTGACATGAGCCCGGAGCGCGGGTGCTTCACAAGGAAAGCGCGACGCGGTCCATCCCTTTGTTTTATATGCATCGTTGTGGCCTGGGTGATTCCGCCCACGCCGCAATGATGCTCTGGCGAGGGTGCAGCGGTGCGCGAAGGCTCAATTCTGTTTCGCAACGATGCGGAAGGCCGGGAGACGGTGTTTTCCAGGCCGCGTGCTCTGTTGCGCGTCGAAGACGAGGACGCGCTGCCGGCGGCATTCGAAGCAGCCGACCGTGCGCGCCGTGGTGGCTACTGGGTGGCTGGCTATGTCTCCTATGAAGCAGGTTACCTGCTTGAACCCAAATTGCGGCCAATCCTTCCATCGCAAAGGCGTGGGCCGCTTCTGTGCCTCGGTGTCTTCGATCCTCCGGAAGAGCGGGAGAGCCAGGGGCATGCCGGTTCCCGCGGCGGAGTTCTGAAAGATGCCTGCCCTTTGTGGAGTGTGGCCGATTACCGGAAGCGCTTCGAACGGCTGCATGCGCATCTGATGGCGGGAGACTGCTATCAGGCGAACCTTACATTCCCGATTTCCGCGCGCTGGGAGGGCACGCCTCTCGGTCTCTTCAACGCCCTTGGGGGCCGTCAGCCAGTGCGCTATGGCGCGGTGGTGAATCTCGGCTGGCCGGTCATCGTCTCCCGTTCCCCCGAACTGTTCTTCCAGGTATCGCGCGACGGCTGGATCGAGGCGCTGCCGATGAAGGGAACGGTGCGGCGCGGAACGACGGAGGAGGAGGACAGGGCGCTACGGGAATTCTTGCGTAACGATCCGAAGAATCAGGCCGAAAACCGGATGATCGTCGATCTGCTTCGCAATGACATTTCGCGCATCAGTGAAGTCGGGACGCTGGACGTGCCGCAACTGTTTCATGTCGAAAGCTATCCGACCGTGCACCAGATGGTGAGCAGGGTGCGGGCGCGGCTGACGGGCGAGCCCTCGCTTGGAGCGCTTTTTTCCGCCCTCTTTCCCTGCGGGTCGGTGACGGGAGCGCCGAAGATCCGCGCAATGGAGATATTGCGGGAACTGGAAGATCGTCCGCGCGAGGCCTATTGCGGAGCCATCGGCTGGGCTGCGCCCGATGGAAGCATGCGTTTCAGCGTCGCGATACGCACGGTCTCGCTCTTCGAGGGGGGGGAGGCTGTCTACAATGTCGGGGGCGGAGTGGTGCTCGATTCAGACGCGCAATCCGAATATCAGGAAGCGCTTCTGAAGGGACGCTTCGCAGCTTTCGACAACAATTACGGGTAAAGAGGAATGACCATGTTTTTCGTTTCGCTGACCTATCGTGTGCCACTCGAAAAGGTGGAGCCGCATATGGCCGGACATATGGAATGGCTGAAGAAATACTACGATGCCGGAGTGTTCATGGCTTCCGGGCGCAAGGTTCCGCGCACGGGCGGCGTCATTTTCGCGCGCGGCGAGCGGGCTGCGCTGGAAGCGTGTCTTGCCGAAGACCCGTTTGCCATCCACAAGCTTGTCGATTGTGAGATCGTGGAGTTCAGCGTTTCCACGGCGATTGCCGGGATGGATGCGCTGAAGGGCTGAGACCGTGGCCGGGGGCGCCGGCCCCTGCGGCGCATTTGCGCTTTATTGTGACACCGTTATGTGTTTTGACGCTTGGGTGTTTGGTTGCAGAGAGGCGCAAAATGGCTCAGAACGACTGGCCTATCCATGGTGAAATCACCGGCCCCATCGTCATGATCGGCTTTGGCTCGATCGGTCGCGGGACCCTGCCGCTGATCGAACGTCATTTCAAGTTCGACCGCGCCCGCATGGTGGTGATCGACCCGGTGGATACCGACCGCAAGTTGCTCGACGAGCGGGGCATCAGGTTCATTCAGAGCCATATCACCAAGGAAAATTACAAGGACGTTCTCAAGCCGCTTCTGACGGAGGGCGAGGGGCAGGGCTTCTGCGTGAACCTGTCTGTCGACACCTCCTCTCTCGATATCATGAAGCTGTGCCGCAAGCTCGGCGTGCTCTACATCGATACGGTGGTCGAGCCGTGGGCCGGGTTCTATTTCGATGCGGATGCGGACAATGCATCGCGCACAAATTATGCGCTGCGCGAGACCGTGCGCCAGGAAAAGGCGAAGAACCCCGGCGGCACCACTGCCGTTTCCACCTGCGGCGCCAATCCGGGCATGGTTTCCTGGTTCGTCAAACAGGCGCTGGTCAACCTTTCGAAAGACCTCAAACTGGGTCTCGACGAGCCTGCGCCCTATGACCGCGAGGCATGGGCCAAGTTCATGAAGAAGTGCGGCGTGAAGGGGATACACATCGCCGAGCGCGATACCCAGCGGACCAAGACACCCAAGCCGATGAACGTGTTCTGGAACACATGGTCGGTCGAGGGCTTCGTTGCCGAAGGGGTGCAGCCGGCCGAACTCGGCTGGGGTACGCACGAGAAATGGATGCCCAAGAATGCCCGCAAGCAGAAGAAGGGGCATAAATCGGCGATCTTCCTGGAGCAGCCGGGGGCGAATACGCGCGTGCGCACCTGGTGCCCGACGCCGGGCGCCCAATACGGCTTCCTCGTCACGCACAATGAATCCATCTCCATCGCGGAGTTCTTCAGCGTGAAGGACAAGAAGGGCGAGGTGACTTACCGCCCGACCTGCCATTATGCCTATCATCCCTGTGACGACGCCATGCTTTCCCTGGATGAGATGTTCGGGGCAGGCGGCAAGGCGCAGCCCGTGCAGCATGTGCTCGATGAGACCGAGTTGGTGGATGGCGTCGACGAGCTGGGCGTTCTCCTCTACGGCCACGACAGGAATGCCTATTGGTATGGTTCGCAGCTTTCGCTGGAGGAGGCGCGCGAGCTTGCCCCCTATCAGAACGCGACGGGTCTCCAGGTCACTTCTGCGGTTCTGGCCGGCATGGTCTGGGCGCTGGAGAACCCCGAAGCCGGTATCGTGGAGACCGACGAGATGGATTACCGGCGTTGTCTTGAAGTGCAATTGCCCTATCTGGGCCCGGTGAAGGGGTATTACACAGACTGGACGCCGCTTGAGGGCAGGCCAGGGTTTTTCCCAGAGGATATCGACGAAACCGACCCGTGGCAGTTCCGCAACATTCTGGTGCGTTGATTGTTATAAGGCGCGCAGTGCTTGCATTGACGCCAAAATCGGGTGATTGAATCTGAACTATCCGGACCGCGCGGCGCGGCCGGATGATTGATTCCAACGCGACAGCCGCCGGGTTTTCCGGCGGAGCAGAGGAGGCGGGCATATGACGGCACACAAGATTCTTATCCGCACGCTCGGCGGTGCAGCCATGGTTCTGGCCCTGGCGGGTTGCCAGACCGAAATGGGCGGCGGCCCGCGCATGGCGCGCCAAACCGGAGTGGAAGGCCAGTGGATGGGCACCGATGGGGTTGCCGTCTCCACGCTGCAGGGCGGGCGTTTCAGCTCCCGTTCCATTGAAACGGGCGAAACGCTGACGGAAGGCTCCTACAAGCATCGCGACGCTCGTACGATCGACCTTTCCTTCTATTCTCTGAAAAGCCAGCGCAACACGAATGCCACCTGCCTTCTGGCGGGCAGCAACCAGATGAATTGCACACTGGCCACCGGCACGAATTTCGTTCTGACGCGCAGCGGCCAGACCTCCTAAAGCCCGCCTCTTCAGGGGAGGTGTCGCATGCTGATCGCGCTGGCCGCCATTATGTTGCTCGGCGCGATCCTGCTTCCGCAATTCTGGGTGCGGCACGTATTCGCCCGTCATGCGAACGAGCGGGCGGATATTCCAGGTACGGGCGGTGAACTCGCCCTGCATCTCATCGAACGTTTCAAGCTGGATGACGTCTGCGTCGAGCAGACCGAACAGGGCGATCATTACGATCCTGCGGAAAAAGCCGTGCGCCTTTCGAGCGACAATTATGCGGGGCGGTCCCTGACTGCCATCGCGGTGGCCGCTCATGAGGTCTCCCATGCCCTGCAAGACGCCCATGACGAGCGCTCCTTTCGGCTCTGGCAGCAACTCGCTTCACTGGCGCGAACGACCGATCGCATGGCGGGCGTCTTTTTCATCGCAGCACCGTTCCTGGCCATTCTCGCCCGAACGCCTCTGGCGTTGCTCGCGCTGATCGGCGCCGGCATTGCGCTTCTTTCCGTGCGGGTGATCGTGACGCTGGTGAGCCTGCCGCTTGAATTCGATGCAAGTTTTTCAAAGGCTCTGCCGATCCTGCGGCAGGGAAACTATGTGGCCGACAACGACATGCCTGCCGTGCGTTCCGTGCTGCGGGCTGCCGCCTTCACCTATCTGGCCGCATCGCTGATGTCGCTCGTCAATCTTGCCCGATGGGTGCGAATGCTGCGATAAATCCGAAAACACGCCGGGGAGGATCCATGGCTGAGCATTTCGACGCATTGGAAACGCGCGATCCGGCGGAGCGCGAGAAGGACTTCTTCTCGCGCCTGCCGGGCTTCCTGAAAGAGGCGACGGCAAAGGCGGAGGGGCTTTCGGAATGGCTCTCGGGCCATGACCTTTCCTCGCTGAGCGACAGGGCGGCGCTCGCGCGGATCCCTGTCTTGCGTAAACCCGAACTGCTCGAAAGGCAGCTGGAGCGACCGCCGTTTGGCGGCTTCGTCAATCCCGATGCTCTGAATGGGGCTCGCGCGTTCATGTCGCCTGGCCCGATCTGGGAGATCCAGGGGGCGGGGGCGGATCCATGGCAGGCGGCCCGTGCCTTTTTTGCTGCGGGAGCACGGCCAGGCGACCGGGTACACAATGCTTTTTCCTATCACATGACACCGGGTGGTTTCATGCTCGACACGGGTGCGCGGGCGCTTGGATGCACCGTGTTCCCCGCCGGCACCGGCAATACGGAGATGCAGGTGGAGGCTGCCGCCGCCCTGCGCCCGCAGGTCTTCGCTGGAACACCCGATTTCCTGAAGATCCTGCTTGATCGTGCCGAGCGCGAGGGCGCGGACCTGTCGTCCTTCCGTATCGGGCTGGTCTCGGGCGGCGCACTCTTTCCTTCCCTGCGCGAGGAATATCGCAATCGCGGCGTCACGGTGATGCAGTGCTATGCGACGGCGGAGTTCGGCATCATCGCCTATGAAGCGCTGGGCCCCGACGGGCTGCCTTTGCCGGGCATGGTGATAAACGAAAACCTGCTCGTGGAAATCGTGCAACCGGGGACGGACGACCCCGTGCCGGAAGGCGAGGCCGGCGAAGTGGTGGTGACCTGCCTCAATCCCGCTTACCCTCTGGTGAGGCTGGGCACGGGTGATCTTTCGGCAATTCTGCCGGGACAAAGCCCATGCGGGCGCACCAATACCCGTATCAAGGGCTGGATGGGACGTGCCGACCAGCGCACGAAGGTCAAGGGCATGTTCGTCGATCCCAAGCAGATCGCCGAATTGCTCAAGCGCCATGCCGACATCGAAAGGGCGAGGCTCGTGGTGGTCCGCGACGGCGCGAGCGACGCCATGGTGCTGCATGCCGAGGCCGCCCAGGGGCGCGCGCCGGATGTGGCTGCGCTGGAGGCGAGCCTGCGCGAGATCACCAAGATCGGCGGAAAGGTGCGGATTGCCGAGACCGGTTCCCTGCCGCGCGATGGCAAGGTGATCGCCGATGAGCGGGACTACTCAGACTAAAGCATAATGCCGTTGGGCAGGTGTTGCTTGATTTCGCTGCACCGGTGTCTCAGGATGCCGGAAATGCTGCAATAAGGAACCCGTGGGCACGGGCGATATGCCGCGTCCCACGAAACCCAGCAGCTGGTGGCGCCATGCCGCCGGGCGGTCTATCGGGGATGGACCCATCATGACAGTGGAGGAAAATGCATGAAACTTCTGATCGGTACCCTTTCCGCGCTCGCTCTCACCGCTCTGGCGACCCAGGCGCAGGCGCAATGCGACGATGGCGAAATGGTCATCAAGTTCAGCCATGTGGTGGCCGACAAGGGGCACCCGAAGGGCGATGCGGCGCGACTTCTCGCCCAGCGCGTCAATGAGGAGATGAATGGCACCGCCTGTATGGAGGTGTTCCCGAACTCGACCCTTTACGACGATGACAAGGTGATGGAAGCTCTGCTTCTTGGCGATGTGCAGCTTGCCGCCCCATCGCTCGCCAAGTTTGAAGCCTATACGCTCAAATACCGTCTGTTCGATCTGCCTTTCCTTTTCCCCTCGCTCGATGCGGTGAACAAATTCACCACGTCCGATGACGGCAAGGCCCTGCTCAAGGTCACGGAAGACGAGGGCTATACGGGGCTGGGCTTCTGGTCTTCGGGGCTCAAGCAGTTCTCGGCCAACAAGCCACTTCTGGAGCCGCAGGATGCCGCGGGCCTCAAGTTCCGCGTTCAGACCTCGGACGTGGCCGTTGCCATGATCGAGGCGATGGGCGCTTCCGCGCAGAAGCTCGCCTTCAAGGAAGTCTACGGCGCCTTGCAGACGGGCGTTGTGGACGGGCAGGAAAACAGCTGGTGCAACACCTACACCCAGAAGTTCTTCGAGGTGCAGGACGGAATCAGCGAAACCAACCACCAGCTTCTCGCCTATCTGCTCGTGACCTCGACCGAGTGGCTGGAAGGCCTTGATCCCGCCGTTCGCGACCAGTTCCTCAAAATTGCCGAGGAAGTCACCCAGAAGGCGAACGAGGATGTGGCCGCGCAGGAAGCCTCCTGCCGCCAGAACATCATCGATGCAGGGGGCAAGATTCGCGAGCTCACGCCCGAGCAGCGGGCAAAATGGGTTGAGACCATGAAGCCCGTCTGGGCGAAGTTCGAGGGCGATATCGGCAAGGACCTGATCGATTCCGCCGTGAAGAGCGGCTCCTGACCTGACGATGACGGCGCGGGAAGCTTCTTTCCGCGCCGCGCTTCCCGAGAGGGAAGTACTGTCGGCCTTTCGGAGGAGACGTTCATGGTCCTGTTCTGGCCCGTCGCGGGGCTTGTTGCGCTTGTAATTCTTCTGTTCGCGCTGGAACGGCGCTTTCCCGATGCCGTCGGACGGTTTGAGGAAAATGTGCTGGCGCTTCTTCTGGCGGCGATAACCTTTGTTTCCTTCACCCAGGTCATCGCGCGCTACGGCTTCAACAGCGGTTGGGGCGGGGCGCTGGAACTGACCCGCATTCTCTTTGCCTGGATGATCCTGTTCGGCATGGGGTATGGGGTGAAGCATGGCATTCATCTGGGGGTCGACGCCTTTGTACGGATGATGCCTTCAGGCCTGTTCCGGATCGTCGCGATCTTCGGGGCCGTATGCGTCTTTCTCTATGCCTTCATTCTGCTTTACGCGGCCTGGCTCAGCTTCTTTGGCGCGCCCGTTTCGACCAATTGGCGACAGACGGGAGCCATCGGCTACTGGACATTCATGTTCGACCGGGGAACCGGCCTCGACGATCTGCGCTACCCGCTCTGGATGCAGGATGCTTTCGGTCTTCAGGATCGGGTGCAGCGGTGGGTGGCCTATCTGATGCTGCCGATTGGCCTTGCTCTTCTTGCCTTTCGCGCCCTGCAGGGCGTCGTCGCCATTGCAAGGGGGCAGCGCGAGATGATCATCGCCAGCCATGAGGCGGAAGATCTCGTTGCCGAGAACAAAGACGTGCTGAAGGAGTAGGCGGAGATGGAACCGGCAATTCTCTTCGTTCTCGTGCTCACGCTTCTTTTCCTGGGCGTGCCGGTGGCGGTCTCGCTCGGCCTTTCGTCGCTTCTCATCATAGCGTTCTTCTCGAACGATTCGGTGTCCTCGGTGGCGCTGCAGCTTTTCACCGCGGCGCAGAACTATACGCTTCTGGCGATCCCCTTCTTCGTGCTCGCCTCGGCCTTCATGTCGACGGGCGGCGTCGCCCGCCGCATCATCCGGTTCGCCATTGCGTCTGTCGGCCATTTCCGCGGCGGGCTTGCCATGGCGTCGGTTCTGGCCTGCATGATGTTTGCCGCCCTTTCGGGGTCCTCGCCGGCAACCGTTGTCGCGATCGGAACCATCGCCATCGCCGGCATGCGCCAGGTGGGGTATTCGAAGGATTTCGCCGCGGGCATCATTGCCAATGCAGGAACCCTTGGCATCCTCATCCCGCCCTCCATCGTGATGGTGGTCTATTCGGCCGCCACCGATGTTTCAGTGGGCCGCATGTTCCTGGCCGGCGTCGTTCCAGGCATTGTCGCAGGCCTGATGCTGATGATCGCCATCTATGTGATGGCGCGCATCCGCAACCTGCCGGCGGAGGAATGGAAGGGCTTCGGCGAGATTCTCGATGGCGGCAAGGAGGCCGGTTGGGGCCTGTTCCTGATCGTGATCATCCTTGGCGGCATTTATGGCGGCGTTTTCACGCCCACCGAGGCGGCCGCCGTGGCGGCTGTCTATGCCTTTCTGGTCGCTCTCTTCGTCTATCGCGACATGGGACCGATGAAGGGCGTGCGCTGGGTGGAGGCACGCGACGGAGACCGTGCCCGCATCGGCTTTTCCGCAAGCGTCTATGGGCTCGCGTTCTTCTTCATCTGGATGATTCTGAGCTTCTTCCTCACCTCGGAGTGGGAAGGGGTGACGCTTGCGGGCCGCGCGTGGACGGGGCTTGCAGCTTCTCTGGCGGTCATGATCGCCTATGCGTTGTGGCGCGGCGGTGAGGCGGGAATTGCCGGCTTGCCGGGCCTGCTCGTGGCTGGTCTGCCTATCTGGCGGCGCAATCTGGCTTTGATGGCACGCAATTTCCTGCGGGCTTTCTTCAATGAGGAAACACGCAAGACGACCGTGGATGCGGCGCGAACCACGGTGATGCTGATGTTCATCATCGTCAACGCGCTGCTGTTTGCTCATGTCCTTACCGCAGAACGGATTCCGCAGACTATCACCAGCGTGATGGTGGATGCCGGGTTTACGTGGTTTACGTTCCTGATCGCGGTGAACCTGCTGTTGCTTCTGGGTGGTCAGTTCATGGAGCCCTCGGGGCTTCTCCTGATCGTCGCGCCGGTGGTGTTTCCGATTGCCATGGAACTTGGGGTGGACCCTATTCATCTTGGCATCATCATGGTGGTGAACATGGAAATCGGCATGATCACACCACCTATCGGGCTGAACCTCTTCGTGACGAGCGGAATTACGGGAATGAGTCTCATTCAGGTGGTTCGCGCGGCTGCTCCGTTTGTCCTGGTGCTGTTCCTGTTCCTCATCATCGTGACCTATGTCCCGGTCCTTTCCACCTGGCTTCCATACAGCCTGATGGGGCCGGAAATCGTCACGAGATAGGTGCAATTCGAGGCTTCGCGTTAAGTAAACGTTAACGATTTCGGGCTTAGCATCGGGAGGTCGGATCGGCTTTTCCTCCTCCCAAGCACGGTTCGAACGGGGCGACCGCAGACCAAGGTCGCCCCGGGCTATCTTCCGGAAAATCTTTTCGATCATGTGCAGCAGGCGCGCGCAGCAGGGTTCTCTTCGTCCTGCGGTGCTGGCGCACCGGCCAGGGGCACGCTGGGCCTTGGTTGCCCCGTGCTTTCATGCTTTCTCGGAGAAATGACACGAATGGAGGGGCACATGTCCGTCGATCTTTCCCATTGGGCTGAACGGCCGCGGCCTGCACGTGAGGCGCTTGTCGGGCGCACGGTGCGCCTCGAACCGCTCAGCGCGCCTGTGCATGGCGAGGGGCTTTACGCCATATCGACGGTAGCGGATGCCGACGAGCGCTTTCGCTGGCTGATGGAGTACCCGCCGCGCAGCCGGGGCGAATTCCAGCTCTGGCTCGAAAAGGCGGAGGCAAGCACAGATCCCCTGTTTTTCACGGTCATCGATCAGGAAACGGGAGCCATTGGCGGGCGGCAGACGTTGATGCGCATCGATCCGGTCAACGGATGCATCGAAGCTGGCAGTATCTATTGGGGGCCGGGTCTCTCTCGGACCATCCGGGCAACGGAAGCGCTGTTTCTCTTCGCGCGGCATGTGTTCGACGATCTTGGCTATCGCCGTTTCGAATGGAAATGCAATGCGCGTAATGAACCTTCGAAGCGGGCGGCAAGCCGTTTTGGCTTTACCTATGAGGGAACGTTCCGCCAGCATCTGATCGTGAAAGGCGAGAACCGGGATACAGCGTGGTTCTCAATCCTCGACAGTGAATGGCCCGCGCTGAAAAGTGCATTTGACGCATGGCTCGATCCCTCCAATTTCGATAAGGAAGGCAAGCAGAAGAAACGGCTTGAGGCCTTCAGGGACGCAGCCGGCACAAACGGGTAGAGGCATTTGACGGACAATCGCAAGTCGGCCATAGCGGCCGCCATCATCCTGATCGGTTTCGGTATCGTGGCGTTCCTCATGCCGCGCATCGTGCTCGCCGTGGGGGAATACTCCACCGTGGCAGCGGCAGGTTTAGCGGTGGTTTTCGTTCTGGCCTTCTTCATGATCTTCTGGCTGCGCGCGCGGGTGCAAAAAAGGCGGGATTGATCCCGCCTTTCGTTTCGATGGCCCGTCGCAGGGCTTCAGGCGGAAAGGCTTGCCGCCAGTAGCGCGATGCCGAGCAGCATCACCATCAGCGCTCCGCCTATTTCGATCACATGACCGACGGCGGCGCCGAAGCCGTTGCCGCCCGAAATCGCAACGGCCCAGTTCTTCGCCGTCACAGCAAGCGTCGCCAACACGGAAACGGTAATGGCCGTACCGATCGACATGGCGATGACCGACAGAATGCCCCCGAGCCAGAGACTGTTGAGAAAGGCGAAGGTCAGCACGATCAGAGCGCCAGAGCATGGCCTGATGCCGACCGCGGCGACGGCGGACGCCGCCGTTTTCCAGTCGAGCCGGTCCGCTGTCAGCATGGACGGATCCGGTGCGTGGGCATGGCCGCAACTCGGGCAGACCTCGCCCGGCGCATGATGATGGTGCTCATGGGAGGGCTCATGGGAGTGAGCGTGTGCGTGTTCATGGCTGTGCCCGTGGCCGTGGGCATGGTCATGATGATGATCGTGTCCGCAGGCATGCCCGTGCCCGTGCCCATGCTCGTGATCGTGATCGTGATCGTGACCGCAGTCATGGTGATCTTGGCCGTGTTGATGGGGCTCTGCCCCGGTGTGGGCGGCGGAAAGACTGTGCATCGGCATCTCAGCCGGTGCGGGACGCCGGAAAAATTGCCTGATCTTGGTCCACAGAAGCCAGGCGCCGAACAGGGCAATCAGGCCAAAACTCACGCTTTCCAGAAACCAGGTGGCCTTGGTCATGGAGATCGATGTGCCACGCAAGGCAAGGAAAACGAGGCTCATCAGCACGATGGCCGTCAGCCCTTGCAGAAGGGCCGAGGCAAAGGAGAGAAGCACACCGCGCCTCAGCGCAACTTCATTGGCGAGCATGTAGGAAGAGATGACCGCCTTGCCGTGGCCGGGGCCTGCTGCATGGAAGACGCCATAGGCGAAGGACAGGCCTATGAGCATCCACAGGCCGCTGCCGCCCTCGCGCATGGTTTTCAACGCGCCCGTCAGCGAGCGATAGAAAGCCTGCTGCTCGGTGTTGATCCATTGGAGGATGCCGGCAAAGGGGCCGACAGGCCGGATTGCAGGCTCCGCCGCGCCTATGCCGAGAGAACTTTGCGCCAGTGCGGCCCCGGCTGCCAGAGTGACGAGGGAAATGATGGCGATGGCCAAAACCGCGTGGCCTCGGTGCTTGTGCATAGATCGCTTATCCTTGGCAGGTCACTTCCAGGCGCGTGGCGAATATCTTGCTCATGTCATTGCCGGTCGGATCGTTGAAGAAGGCGTCCGTCAATGTGCTCTGGTTCTGTGCAATGGCTTCGTCCGGATCAGGCCGGATGACGCTGCGCTGGCAACTCGCGGGCAAGCCGTCCACAGCCATGTATTCGTCTTCCGTGAATTCTATCGCCGTGTAGAAGGTCGGGTCATAGACCCCGAAATCGACCGTTCCCTTGAGGGGAAGAGCACTTTTCGGCTTCGATTCGAAAAGGATGATGAGCTGGTTGTCGACAAAGTCCGCGATCAGCTTGTCAGGCGCCTGCATGGCAACATCCTTGCCGTCCTGCGTCACAAGCTGGAAATAGCCGAAATCCGCCAGCGAGGCATAAACGGTCTCGGCGACCTCCTTCAATTCGTCCTCATCGAGCTTCATGTCGCCATTCTTGTCGAACTCGACGAGAACGGTGCTGGAGAAGAGGTCGTCGAAACGCCATACATGATGCAATGTGGCGACATTGTCATTCTCGACGGTCACGTCGAGGCGGGCTTCGGCAAAGACATGAGGGTGAGCCGAGGCGCCCGCCTGGGAGAACAATGTGACCGTGCCTGCGGCAATCACGGCTGTAAGTGCTCTTCCCTTGCGCATGCAAACCCCTCAGCTCCGTCTCTGGAGCATTTTGCAGTCAGTCGGACCGACCTGACCTCCGCAGCAATGCGGAAAACGAAAAATCTGGCGCTCTTTGTGTATCCCAAAGGACGCACGGCGCTCCAGCGCTGTCTTTACGATAAAGCCGGCGGAATTTGGACCATGCAAGCTATGTCGCGGGACAATTTTCCTTCAACCAACGGGCGAGATAATCGACCAGGGCACGAACCTTGGCTGGCAGATAGCGACGGTGGGGGTAGACTGCGTATATGCCGGTGTCGTTGGGGCAGTATTTTTCAAGGATGGGAACGAGTTGGCCCGATTCGATTTCGGGTGCGGCGATGAAGTCCGGAAGGATGGCGAAGCCCAGGCCTGAAAGAGCCGCGGTACGGGCTGCGAGCGGCGAATTGACCTCGATGCGTCCGGTGACGGGAACGCTGATTGTTTCTCCATTGTCATCGCGGAAAGGCCAGTTCTGGCGATAGCGGCTGTTGGTGTCCACGATACAGGGCAGGTGTGTCAGTTCCTGGGGGG